>CEUS01284253.1_pt1 | contig 26534 bp, 25 predicted proteins | sample 427031 | NCBI WGS metagenome assembly CEUS01 (sample SAMEA2622837, study PRJEB7988) | marine metagenome | biome: marine biome (ENVO:00000447); feature: marine epipelagic mixed layer (ENVO:xxxxxxxxx); material: "saline water (ENVO:00002010), including plankton (ENVO:xxxxxxxx)" | depth 140 m | reverse complement strand
GCAAAGCCCTTGTTGATCGCATGCGATTGGCCGTTGTCCGGCTCGCTGACCCAATGCGAGAGGTGCGGGCTGTACTCCTCGAGAATATCGACGGTCTCGTCGTCGGAGCCTCCGTCCATGACGATCAGTTCCAGGTTGGGATACCCCTGTTCCAGGATGCTGTCGAGTGTCTGCCGAACGAACCTCCCTTGATTATAGGACGGGACGATTACAGAAATTGCGGGCCAATTCTGGGCGTTGATAGCAGTCTCCATTCTCAATGACCGACCTCAATTTCAATGTAGTGGAAGATGCCCTTTTTATGCTGAACATCATTACGTGTTGAGGAACAGGCTATCCTCTTGTAGGACTTCCCCGGTAGTACGGCTTCGAACCTCGCCCACCGATCCCGCATACACGAATCCCCACCCCGTAAGCTGACGACGAATGTCGCTGAAGAGCGGCTGTCCCTCATACAATGGCACAAACGATGTTTCGGTAATGATTGCCTTCGCCTCTCTGATCGTGCGCTCTCCACCCCTCAACACCCGATCCTCGAACCCCTGCACGTCTATCTTCACCAGCATCGGGAGGGGCAACTCAAAACCTTCGGCGACCTCGTCCAGGCGGTTCAACTTGATCACGGCGGCCTGGCTTTCAGCGCTGTCGGGAAAGGCCCTCTCGTGTAAGCTGGTCATCTTGAGCAGAGAGGAAGAGGGGGCGAAGCTGTGGTGTTGGATCGAATGCTCGCCAGCCTCGTCGCCAAGCCCATAGTTGAGCGCAGTAAGCAGCGGAATACGATCCGCGCGCTGCTCTAGCTGTCTGAAGCAGTCACCGAGGGGCTCAAACGAGTAGATCCTCGCACGAGGCAACAACGCATGAATCGTCTCAGCGTATCTGCCAATGTAGGCCCCGATATCTAGAACCGTAGCCAACCCGAGGGAGTGAAACCACGGGCAGTCGAGCCGCTCGAACAACTCAGGAAGCACCCCACGGGCACGCAACCTGAAAAGACGGGGGTTCTCGACGTATCGGGCGGCGGACCGCAGGGCCCACGCGAATCGGCTTCTCACTGGCTTTCTCCCAAGGCGGCAACTTCGACAACCACGTCTCGCCACCGATTTCCGAAGTTGTCGAGCGAGAATTTCTCCATTCGCTTCGTTCCCCTTCGGACTAGTGTCTCGCCAAGCGCTTCATCGTTCCAGATTCGTCGAATCTGCGTCGCAATGTCCTGTACGTCGAACGGATCGAATAGGAGCCCCGCGTCACCAACTTGTTCCGGCATCGCAAAAGCGTTGGAGCAAAGCACCGGCGTTCCAAGGACCATCGCTTCGAGCACTGGCATATTCGTGTACTCCGCGAAACTCGCATAGACCAGAGCCGACGAGAGTTTATAAATAGCCGCGAGGTCCGCGTCCGGGACGTAGCCCACATGAAGGACCTGCCCCTCGAGGCCCAACTCCGGAACGGCGCTGAGCACCTCTTCTGCGTGGTCGCCCCCGGATCCGGCAAGGACACAAGGGACTCTCAGACCGTCCCGATCCCGCAAGTGCGCCAGAGCCTCGAACAGACGGTCGTGGTTCTTGTGCTCCCACAATTGGGCAGGGTAAAAAACAAATCGCTCCGGAAGGTCATAGCGCAGCGCCACCTCCCGCAGCGTCGACTCCGACAGGCTGCGATGTTGGTAGACATGGGGTGGAGGGCTGAGCGGTATCGGGCGAGTCTTGCCTGGATCGGCCCCGAAAAGACGAACCAGGTCGGACTTGCCCACCTCCGAATCGGTAACGGTGAGAGCCGCGTGCCTGACGAATCGGCTATTAATGAGATTCCTCGTAACCCGTTCTTTCAGCGGAAAATCCGCGAGATCCGGAAAGTAGCGGTAGATGAAGTCGTGTACGATGCCGACGAAGGGGATGCCCAGGTGGAACCCAACCGGAGACGCACAACTGATCAGGCAGTCGAGATCGTGGCCCTCCAGCGCCTTGAATCGACCGATGGATGACGTGCGAGTGTTCAGTATCGTCGACGCTGCTCGGATGGCGCCGGTCACCCGGCTCTCCCCGGTCGGAAGCGCGACCCACGCCACCGGCGATGTTGCCAACCCGCTTGGGACGGAGCGGGAATCTTCGTAGAAGACCGACACCTGCAGATCGTCGTGACGACTCAACCCGTCCGCCAAGGCCAGCAAGTATTGCATATAGCCTCCGTGGCCGACTGCGCTCGCGGGATTGAGAATCCCGACCCGCAGCCTCTCGCTCTTCGACATCGGCTCAGTGGCCCTATGCGCGCGACGAGATCGTCTTGGATAGTATCTCACCGAGGGCGGCGGCGACTTGCCTCACTTCACTCTCGGTCAAAGTAGGGCCGCTGGGCAAATAGAAGCCCGTTGCCCCTGCAACGTTTGCCTTGGGGCAGTCGTCGGGCGTCGTCCACCCCTGCCCCTGGAAAATTTCCTGCTGGTTCGCCGGGACGAAGCCTTCCCTCGTCTCGACTCCTTGTGCGGCCAGAGAGCGCATGACCTCGGCACGCCGGGCAGCCGCCCCACCGAGCAGGGCCACGTGATACATCCAGTAGACATTGCGGGCATACGATTTTTCGACGGGCAACTGGAGCAGTTCTTGGTCGCGCAACAGTCCGGTGTACCTGGCAGCCGTTGCCCTCTTGCGATCGATGATGTCCTCGACGCGCTCCAACTGGGCGCAGCCAATGGCTGCCTGGAGGTTCGTGAGCCGATAGTTGAAGCCGAGGTCGGCGTGCATAAATTTGTTGTTCTGGCCGAAGGCCAGACTCTTCAGGGACCGTGCCCTCTCGGCCAGCTTGGGGTCTTTGAGGGTCAACATGCCACCCTCACCGGTGGTGAGGATCTTATTTGCGTAGAAGCTGAAACACCCGATGTCACCGATCCCGCCCACCTTCCGGCCCTTGTAGAGCGCCCCGTGCGCTTCGGCGGCGTCCTCGATCACAGCGAGCCCGTGACGCCCCGCGACGTCCATCACCGGATCCATATCCACGGGGTGGCCAAAGAGGTGAACAACGATGATCGCCTTCGTACGGCTCGTCACCCTGGCCTCGAGCAACGTCGGATCGAGATTCCAGGTGTCCGTCTCGATGTCGATTGGGACTGGGACCCCGCCTTGGTAGAGTACCGCGAAGAACGTGGCCATGTTGGTCAGCGTCGACACGAGCACCTCATCGCCGGATCCGATCCCAAGCGTCGCCAGAGCGAGATGAAGTGCCGTCGTGCCACTGTTCACGGCGACCCCGTGCGGACACTCACAGAACTCGGCGAATCCCTCCTCGAAAACCGGAAGGTAGTCGCCAAAGAAGCCTGAAATCGCGCCTTGGGCCATCGCGTCGTTCACATTGCGCACCTCCGCCTCGCCGAGCAGCGGAGTGCAAACCGGGATACGGCGCTCTGTCACGGGCTCAGGCCGGCCTCGGCCAGAGAGGCTCCTCGAGGCGATAGGTATCCTCTTCGTACTGCTTTCCCCGTCGAGGTCCGTGGGCGCAGGCGATGAAGGTCGAGTCCTCGATCGCCACGAATGTGTGCCGGATCGTAGGCGGCGTCGTCAACAAATCGCCGGGTTGGAGGACACGTTCCTCTACCGGTCCGTCGACCTCCTGCTCCAGCACCCGCATACTTCCACTGATGAGGTAGGTGTACTGGATAGTCTGTTTGTGGTAGTGGTTCCCGCGGACTGCACCCTCCGTCGAGCTAATGATGGTCACGCACTCGACATCGTTGTCCTCAAGGATGTCGGTAATGGCCCCGCGGTCGTCCTCGTGGGCGGGCTTTCTATGAACGACGTTCATTCTCCCTCTCTCGTAGTGTCAGGGTGAGTGCATGCCAACCGCCGGGACTCGGCGTAAAGGCATCCTAATCCACAATTCGCGGTGTCGGGATGGGGATGATGAATCGGCCACCACGGCGCCGATATTCATCGAGGTTACACATGATCTCGTCGGCGAAATTCCAGGCCAGAAGCAGGGCAAAGTCCGGCTGAACACGGAGCAGCTCCTCGTCGGGCACGACGGGAATATGCCCACCGGGGGTGAACCGGCCGATCTTGAGCGGAGACTTCTCGGTGACGAAATCGAGAACCTGTTTGCCGAGCCTGCAGTAGTTCAAGAGCGTCATCCCCTTCGCGGGCGCACTCAAGCCGACGACCGTCTTCCCCTCGATCTTGAGCCCGTGCAACAGCGCCAGCAGGTCCTGGCGGTTCTGGCGCACGGCACCGGCGAACGTAGAGAGGGTTTCCCGATCGTGAAGTCCGCTCTCCTCCTCCTCGGCCAGGAGCCGTTCGACCTCCGGGCTCACGGGGCGCCGTCCAGTCCAGCCCACAAAGATCCTCAGGGACCCACCGTGAATCTCCATCCGCTGGACGTCGAACACCTCCATGTCGAACCGTCGGAAGAATTCCACGACGGGCCGTACGGATATGTAAGACAGGTGCTCGTGGTAGATAGTATCGTACTCGGTGTCCGCGACGAGGTTGGCGAAGTAGGGGGCCTCGATGATCAACGCACCGTCGTCGTCAAGAAGCAGCACCACGGCCTCGACGAAGGACGCCAGATCGTCGATGTGGGCGAACACGTTGGTACCCGTGATGACCGAAGCGCGCCCCTTGGCCGCCACGATCTCCCGGGCGGAGTCCGCGCCGAAGAAGGCACAGGTGGTATCGATACCCCTTTCCACTGCCTTTTCGACGATGTTGGGCGCGGGGTCGACCCCGTGCACCCTCATTCCGTTGCTCTTGAAGGCCTCGAGCAGTACGCCAACGTTGCTACCGATGTCCACGACCAACTGGTCGGGCTCTAAGCCGAGCTCCGACACCACCGACCCGGCGAAGCCCGCCCAGTGGTCACGACCGGCCTGCGTCGTGGAGGACTCGTACGGGTAGTCGTTCTGATAGAGGATCTCGGGCGCAACTACATACCCGAGCTGCGCCAGCCCGCAGTCCTCACACATCCAGACCTGTAGCGGATAGTACGTGTCCGGTTGACGCAGCTGCTCAGCGGTCTTGAACTCGTCGGCGGGGGGGGTGGAGCCGAGGTCGAGAAACTCGAAGAGCCGTCGACCCTCGCACATCCGACACTTCATGAGCGCTCCTCTCTCGGCGTTTCCCCCGCCATCTCTTCCATCAAGCCATCGAGGATGCGTCCGTCGATCCAACGCAGGCTCGAACCGCACGAACTGCAGGAGGATCCCTGCCATTCGATGGGGGTCCGGCACGTGCCGCAGAGGAAGACGAGCGGCTTCGCCTCGGAGTCACCGCCATGTTTACGCACGGTGACGATGAAGTGCTGTCCCCTCTTGGGAAAGAGCGTTCCCACCACTGCGTCGGCGGCCGAGGAAAGCATCGACAGCACTTGAGACGGAAAAACGGAACCGATCCAATCGAAACCGAGCAAGAATCCGTAGGACTGGAGGAATGAAACTTCTCCATAAGGCTCGGCAAGCGAGATTAGATCGTCAACATCGAAGAAATAGAGGTGCTCCTCGCCATGCCCCACCTCCATTCTCAGGACCCTCCGTAGCAGGTTCGAAAGCCTGCCGCGATTCTCCAGAACAAAGAGGGCCGTGCCACCAGGCCGCAGTACCCTGAACGTTTCCCGCATCGTTTCTTCTGCGTCCAAGCAATGGTCGAGTGCGGAAACGTTTAGCGCGATGTCGATGCAGCTATCAGCAATGACAAGCCTTTCACCTGAACCTCGTATAAGATACTTGGTGGCACTGGGCTCGACGCGCTGAAGCAGAGGGGCGGATGGTTCGACACCAATGTAGGTCCCGTTGAGGTGGCACAGCTTGTCGTAAAAGGGAGCCTCTCCGCAGCCGATGTCGAGAATGTCAGGGGATCCACCCTGCTCACGTGAAAGCCGCTCGCAGAGCCTTATCACCAATGCGTGGCCCCGGTCGATGACTGTGTACGTGTACTTCGGATGGCCCCATTCGGAGTCGTCAAAATCCAAGTTTGTCTTCTGCCAATGGGCTGTCTGATCTGAGTTCATATAATTGTTATTTTCGAGTAACGAATTGAGAGTTTGTCTGTTGGTTGCGGCGATCCTGGATCATCCGGGTCGCCGGGGCAAGCAGCCCGGCCAACAGGTAAAAGACGGTCATGAAAGGTCGATCCGATGCCGTCGCCTGGAATAGAAGCCACTGAAACATGAACATGATGGCGGCGGCAAGCGCAAAAGCCAGGATTTGGTCCGGGCCCCTTGGCGGAGCAGCGTAGAGAAGCTTACGTAAATCACTTACGACGTATCCGAGGAAGACGATCAGGAAAAGCACGCCGATGACTCCGGAAAGGGCCCACGTGTCGAGAAAGACGTTGTGAGCCTGCCCTAAGATCGCATTTCCGTAGCTAGCCTCCCAAAGGATTTCAGACTCGAAGGCAGCCCCTTGGGAGAGGCCGGTCCCGAAGACAATGGTCTCGGGACTTAACGAAATCTGCCGCAAAAAGAACGCCGCGGTCGCGATCCTCCCACTCAACCCCCCACCCTCATTCCCCGACAGCATCGACAGGGAGAAGGTCTGTAGGATCCGCTCCTGGTGTGTCGATTGTTCTTTCGTGGCAACGCTTGTCGCAAGGGGAGCCCCGTAATAAATGGCGGCGAAGATCAAGACGAGGGCACCAGCCCGGACGATCTGGCGCGACCGTCCATACCCTCCGCTAAGAAAGAGCAACGCAACTGGTACCACCACTACGAAGAGTAGGGCGGATCGTCCACCACCACCGCCCCCAAACTGGAGCAGGAGCGCGATAAGCCCGAACAACTTCAATCCGGGAGATGTACGCCCAACGATGGCTGCAAAAGTGATACCCACTGAAAGCGCACGCCAGACGGTGATAGTTGTATCGGAAAAGCGATCGAACTGCTCCATTGGAAGCGGTGGGACTCGCCATATCACCCCGCTGACGTAGCTCTCCGGAGTCGGTAGCACACCCAGTTGGCTGAAAACTGAAACCGCAACGCCTGTTCCGAGCAACCAATGAATGGTTTGACGGGAGATTTTCGCTTCACGTGTTACGAAGAAAACCACGCAAGTCGCGTATGTCGCGGTCATTCCCAGTAAGGTGCGCGGATCGCCGAACATTTGCAGTTCAAGGATCACCCGGACTCCGAGTATCAGGAAGTAGATGGCGAGAATCCAGACTATCGGACGAGACAGGCGCCCGTTGATGACCATCCAACTAAAAAGAAAGAGCGAGCCTACCGTAACTAGGTCGACGGGTCGGAGACTTTGCATCATAGCAGCTGGTATCAGCACCGTGGCGAGACAGATGATCCAGAACTCCGACCGGAACCGGGGGCGCCGGTGTCTAGGACGGAATGATGGATCTCTTTCCGCACCAGAAGCTCTTCTGAGAAGGACGTCTCTAGCCATGGGGATGCGTCAACTTCCACAGGGATCGATAATTCTGAACCACCTGAGAGTTCATCTTCGTCACTTCGAAGAACGGTGTTTGTCGTCCTCCAAAAGCGCGTACGAACCGCTCGATGTGCTCTTCCCATGAACCCATGAATTCAAAGGCCTTCTGCTGTGAGGAAGCCAATTCAATCGCAGCCCAGAGAACAAGCGCTGCAGCCCCTCGCTTCAGGTCGGGGTCACGGGCACGCAGAAAGGCGTACATGGTCGTGGAATCCGATACCAAGTAGGCTGCCGCATGTGGGCGGCCCAAAGAGTCCTCTGCACTGAGAATTGTGCGACAGCTATGCTTGACACAAGCCGAGTCTAATCTCAGAAACGTTTCCTCAGTGAATGGCATTGCCATGCCATGCCGAGCGTATGTGCGCTTCTGAAGTTCAAGGAATTGGCCAGCGTTGTCATGCTCCACCACCTCGAGTTCTTTGCGCGCTTTTCGCACGTCTGTGCGGATATTAGTCTCGGTCTCACCCCAAAGAGCCTCGATATCGAGGGTATCAGGAATCAAATAGGTATAGCGCGTTGTCTGCGAGAAACCCTTCCATTGTAGCGGCATCCAGTTTGTCACGCGGGGGTGGAACCACTGGTGAAATGAGGCGAACTCTGGTAGCGCGTCGTGCAGTTCAGTCATCAGGTCCTTTTCTTCACTCAGTCTCCGAGTGGTCCGCGCTATGGAGGAACGGATCCAGGGTCCCAGATAAAACGACAGCTCCGGCGGCTCCAGGAGCCGGTAGCGCCCGAGGCGAATCTTGTAGGCGTATGGCCAGACCCCCGCCACCTCTTCCCCCCGCCAAGCCACTGCCACGTCCCATTGACCGGGTGCTACGGCCTCTAGCCACCAAGGCTGGAAGAACACGCAGGTGTCCGTAAGGTACGCAGTAACGCGATGGTCAAGCACCGGGCTCCTCTATTGTGTGTGCCATCAGCGTGTTACAGGTCGCGAGCACACGATCCACACTCAATCGCTGCATGCACTTCGGTACGGGGCAACGCTTGGCGGCCTCAGCTTCCTCGGGCTCGCCGAACGCACCAGGAAAAAGGCCGAGCTTGGGGCACTCACAGGGCTCCTGAAGCAGGTGAAAATCGGGCAACTGAGACGTATACCAATCCACGTCGGACGGGCCATAGATCGCGATCACGGGCACGCCCGTCGAGTTGCCCAGATGGAGCAACCCGCTGTCGTGGCAAATCAGGAAGCGCGCCCGGCTGATCAAGACCGACGTCTCCGCCAGATCCGTTTGCCCGGCGAGGTTGTGGACACGTGAAGACTCAACAGCATCACAAACGTGATTGACGATCGGTGAGTCGCCCGAGTCGCCTAGCGCCACTATGTGCAGGCTGGGATGCTCGGCGAGCAAGCGCTGAAAAAGGGCGACAAAATGGGGCTCGAGCCAACGCTTCGTCGTCGGCATACCGTTGGCGGCACCCACTTGAACCGCGACGTAAGATCGCGCAACGAGCCCTGGTGCCACGCCCACCGGGAATTCCCCGTCAGACTCCAGCACCGGAACATACCGTCGCTCGAAGTCACCACCGAATACCGCCTCGAGAAGATCGAGGTTGATGTCGATCTCGCTTCGGGGTCCCTCCATTCGCACGGGCACCTGCAGGTTCACATAACAATTCGGGATCACTGCCCCCTCGAAAATGTGCCCCACGCGGAGGGGTATTCCCGCAAGGACAAGCCCCCGAAGAAGAAACTTCGGTGCAGCGTCGCAAGGCAGAAATACCGCATCGAAACGTTCACGTCGCAGAGCGATAAAGAACCTCAGTCGCTCCAGTGTCCCACTTCGCTCTGGGAGCACCAACGTGCGGTACCCACCCATGAGTTGAGCGCTCCAGTACTTGTTGCCGCTTACAATACTAATCTCACACCCGGGGTATAGCTCCTCAATCTGACGCAGAAGCACAGTCTTCATGACCATGTGACCGAGCCCCGTGTATCCAGACACGAGGACGCGTCGGAGCAAACGTGACGAACTTGTACGCGTCGCGGCTGGACGGTAAATACGGTTGATCGCCCAGATAGCGAGCAGATGCGGCAGTCTGGCAACCACCTTTCAACTGCCGTCCGTTGCGGGCCGACCCGTTTCGACGGTCAAGGCTTCATGGATGCGATCCCAGTCAGCTTCGAAGAACACGGCGCGGTCATCCACCAGTAAGTCGTATCTCGGCTTTCCCAGGTGGAGCGCGTCGAACTGCACGCCCCATCCCTCCAATTGACGACGCGTGAACTCGAACCCGATGCGGCGCGCTTCCGCCTCGTCGCCGTTGGCACGGCCCATGAAGCGTGAGGTGTGAACAATGACGCGATAGCCTTCCGTATGAAGCCGATTCACCACCTCGATCGCGTGGCGATTCGGCAGGGCATTCTCGTAGTCACCCGTCGTCTGGTTACACAGAACGCCGTCGAGATCGAAACAGATGGTCCTCACTTCAGCCATTGTTCAAAGTCGCTCAGGAAGCCGTCCACCGACTTCGTCGTCTGGGGATGCTGAGTCATCTTCCGCAATTGTGCAGCGCCCGCAGTCACGATGTGGGCACCGGCCAGATGTGCCTCGAGGATGTCCCGCTCATGTCGAATGCTCCCAACGATGATCTCGGCGGCCGAGCCGGACTGGTCGAGCATCCGGCGGGTGTTCGATATGACCGGAAGCGGGTCGCAGTGGACGTCCTTGAGCCGCCCCATGAATATCGACACGTAGGTGGCGTTCGCGTTCGCGGCCAACGCACACTGCGCCTCGGTGAAAAGGCAGGTGCAGTTAACGCGGATGCCATCACGCACGAGTTGGGCTATCACGCCCAGTTCGTCCCATCCGATGGGGACCTTGATGTTGATGTTCTCATATTCGATACGATTCACCAAGTCGTGGGCCTGGGCCACCATGTCTTCCGCCTCCCGAGCAAACACCTCTACACTAAGTGGGAGCAGCTGTCCGTGATCCCGCAGGAGGTCCGCAATCTTGCGGATATGGGGAACAAAATCCGTCTTCGGCTCCTTGCTGAGAATGGACGGGTTGGTAGTCACTCCCGCGAGGAATCCGCGGGAAAGGCACTCGTCGATCTCGTTCAGATTCGCGGAATCCAGGTATAGTTTCATCTCAGAAGTTGTCTCATTTGAGGTATAGGTTGGTTGGCTGTTTGGTGGCGGCCCATGTCGCGAAAGCGGTCGGGACGCTTAACCGACAGTCACTCCGTAATATGTTCGTATGTCCTGCCGTCCTCGACCAGATAGGAGTCTCCATCCGAGTCGGCCGTGGATACTTCCATGAGGATGCTGTCTTCGAGCCCGATGCGCATATGCATAAGGCCCGGCGGAATATCGAATCGGTGTCCTTCATCTAGCACTAGGCTCTTGTTTTCACCGCGCCCGATGCGGAGTCCAACTTTGACTCGTCCCGAGTGGACATAGTAGCTCTCGGCCTTCGCGACGTGGAACTCGAGACTGCTCTGTCCGGCGCTCCGCAGTTCGATTCGTTTGCCCGCAAACTCGCGGCTGACGACGGAGTCGATCCGGCCCCAGTACTTCTCGCGCCCATCGAACGTCTTACCGGGCCCGGCATCGACCGAAGTAGACAGCGCTTCCTGTGCCGCCACGTCTGCCTCCTCCGAGGTTTCCACCCGCAGCGGCTCCGAAAGCTGCCCACTGGTGAACATATAGATTGTGGCTCCGTGACGGGAGCACAGACCGTGTACCATCCCAGGCGGCGCGTCAAAGACGCCACCTGAGGGGATCCGGACCGCAGTGGGAGCGCCAGCCGAATCTCGAGCCCGGACCAAGGCCTCCCCCTCTTCCACATAGTAGACGGCCTCGCTTCGCATCCAAAAATGCAGAGGTTGGGCACCAGTCGGCCGAAGGCGCACTCGATACATGCCATAAGATGGCTGGGCAGCGCACTCAGTCACGTCGCCCCAGTCACGCTCCTCAACGACAGGGCGGACGACCGTGGCGACTTGCTCAAAGGTGAGTCCGAAGGTTGGCTCGGCCACTCAGCCCCCCGGCGAAGTGATGAACTCGGCGCGCCGCGGAGGATCCGTCCCATGGATGCACGTCGAGAGTCCGGCCCAGCGGTTCGCCATGGCCAAGGCAGTTTCTGGGTCGTCCGTACCGGCGAGACACAAGGCGGCGAGAAAAGCGTCGCCGGCGCCGCACGTGTCGACGGCAGTCACTTTCGCCGCCTCCGACTGCCATCGGCGCCCGCCGAATAACGCCATGGCACCTGCAGCACCACGCTTGATGACGACGCCTTCAGCCTGAAGAATCGTGGCGAGGTTCTCGAGCTTCGCCATACTCCCCTCATCGACCTCAGCATCCGGAAGGATAGCGTGCGCCTCCCTCTCATTCAGCACAAAAACGTTGGCACCAGAATACTCCTCGTGGTTCGCGGCTGACTGTGACTGCTGTGAATCCACATAGAGCGTCTTACCCTTCGCTACGCAAAGATCCACGATGCCCCGCGCCAGCGTCGGGGTGAGAAAGCCGTGCCGATAATCAGACACGACTACTACGTCGCACCGCTCGATCCGCTCGGTAAACACTTCAAGAACACGCTCGGTGAGTTCGGGTGAAAGATCGCGATTGTCCAGTGTATTGAATTGGAGGAGCTTGTAGCCGTCCACCCAGAACCGCTTCTTCACGGTCGTGCGGCGGTCAGCATCCTCGATCAGCAAGGCCCTATAACCGGGGTGCTGGAATGTGCGAACCAACCGCGAAGCCTCGTCGTCACCGACTAATGTGACGAAATCGAGTCTAGCACCTAGCTCGAGCACGTTTCGGGCGACGAGGAAGCCACCGCCGAGAAACCACTTCGTGTCGCCTTCACGGGCGACGATGGTGGGCGTCTCAGCCGATTTTCCGAGGGCCGTACCGTACACATAGACGTCCACGATGACGTCGCCTATGAGGAGGACCCGTTGCTCTGAAAAGGCATCGACAAGTTGTCGCCAATCGACGGCGTCGCTCTCACTGGCGTTCACTTCTTGACCTGCCCATACTGCTCCAGGTAGCGCTTGTGAGCACGCTCGATCTCGGCAGGCGGAATATCCTGGGGCTCACCCAGTTGACGCGCCAGGAACACCGTCCTGGCGGCATCCTCGGTCATCACAGCCGCCTTCACAGCGGCCACAGCTGTGGCGCCAATGGCGAACACTCCGTGATTCTTCAACAGCACGGCCGGGCTTTCGCCGATCGATCGCTCAACCTCAGCCCCGATCTCCTCGCCCCCGATCGACGCATAACCGCCGCAGGGGATCGGTCCGCCGAACTCATCGGCTATAGCCGTGAGGACACACGGAATCTCATGACCGACAGCGGCAAAGGCGGTCGCGTAGGGGGAATGAGTGTGCACGATGCCGCCCACGTCCGGCCTCACACGATAGATGTAGAGGTGGGATGCGGAATCGACCGACGGCAGGAAGTCGCCTTCGACCGTCTCTCCCTCCAAGTTCATCACCACCATGTGCTCGGGAGTGAGTTCGTCATATCGCACACCACTTGGCTTGATGACAACGAGGCCGGTCGAGGGGTCGCGAGCGCTCACATTTCCACTGGTCCATGTGACGAGGCCGTTCCGCGGCAACTCGCCATTAAGGAGGCAAACCTCCTCTCGCAATGACGCGAGCATCGCGATCAGCCCTCCCGGATGTGACGAACCGTGTTCGACGACGAGTAACCAGCCACAATGGGAAACACCTTCACCCCGATGTGCTGAGGCACCTTGTCACGCGCGCGAACCTCATCGGCCGTCCACTCGCCCCCCTTCACCACGATTTGAGGCTGGAGCTCAGCGACCAGGCCAGTCGGACTCACGTCGTCGAAAATGACCACCTCGTCCACGCACTGAATCGCCTGCAAGACGGCCTTCCGGTCGATCTCACTGTTGATGGGTCGCTCCGCGCCTTTCAGCTCTCTGACGGCCCGGTCGGAGTTGATCGCAACCACTAGCCGACCACCCAGCGACTTGGCGAAGGAAAGGAGTTCAACGTGACCCTTATGTAGGATATCGAAGACCCCGTTGGCGAGCACGATGGTCTCCTCTTTATGTGGGACGATCTTTTCGATGCGCCTGACGTGGCGGTATTCGCCGAACTTCTCGGCGAACCACGCCTCCATGATTTCGAGGTTCGCATCGTCATCGTTGATCCAAGAGCCCAGGCAGAGCACGTCTGCGTCGTTGTGCTCGCGAGACTTTCTGGAGCTCTCCATGTTGTGTACGAGTGCCGCACGCACCCCCTCGAGTTTGTTCGCGACGATGCTCATGCCGACGCCGGTACCGCAAATCAGGACGCCCCGGTCCCCATCTCCTTCTTGGATCATCGTACCCAGTTGTCGGGCATAGTCTACGTAGTCGACGCTCGGGCTGGCCTGAAAGGGGCCGAGATCGACGCAGCGATATCCGAGCTCTTTGACTCGCTCTTTGATCTTCGCCTTGAGGGCAACGCCGTTATGATCGGCGCCGATAATCACGATCTCTCCATCGTTGGAATTGCGCATGTCGGTTAGCGGTCCAAGTGGATAAAGTGGTGGAGTTCAACTTTCCGCACCCGCTCGTCCGCACACCGCAACGATGCGGTGTGGTGCCAAGCCGGGGTCAAGCTCGCTCCAAATGCACATCAAGCCCGCTTACGACGTTGCAGAATACGCTTGCGAGTGCCAAGAAGAGCTTCTTTCCTACCGGGTTGAAGATGAGGAAGTCCCGCGTGAAGCGTCGCGGAATGATCGCCTCGAACGGCGTCACCCAAACGCCCATGCGCCGGATGTAAAATCTAGCCGTGGAATAATAGGGCCGAGCCTTGCACTGCCAATTGGTCGGGTCGAAGAAGTCGAAGCAGAACTCGTTGAATGACTTCACGTGCGTCGGGTCACCGAACGCGACCATCGAGTTCCAGTAGGGCACACCAATATAGACCTTCGCCCCAGGCTTGGTTATGCGGTGTAATTCCTCGAGGGTGGCAATGGTGTCGGGGAGGTGTTCGAGCACGTCCTTCATATACACCTCCTCGAACTGACCGTCTTCAAACGGCCAGGGGAACTCTTGCAGATCGTGGACGACATCGACGCCCACAAGCGCCGCCAGATCGTGATTCAGCCATCCCTCCTTGATTACGTCACCGCACCCGAGGTGCAACTTGGACTTGGTCATACGCAACGAGTCGTCTTTCGAGGGATGTTGGTGTTCGGCCCAAGGGCTCATAGCATCAGCACGTCCATGGCGATAGAGGACCGTCGCATCGGACAGGGCCAAGCTCCGCGAATGCCGCTTGTGTTCACGCAAATAAGGAGGAGACGCACTCCTCCGTGTGCTATGATAGCACACTCGAAGACCCGACGCGAGAACCGGTCACGGTGATTGAGGTCGAACACATGGTGGAACTGATTTCTCGCTCGATGACCGCCGTAGAAACAGAGGCGCCCGCCCTCTCGCAGGTCGGTCACGAGTCGCCGCCGGTCTCGGGGTCTCGAGGCTCACCCGCTTCGCTTGCCTCGATGTTGAAGATCGATCGAATCGAAGCGGCCCAGGGCATCGGGAACGCCTTCCGACTGGCGAGGAACGCCCCCAGGCAGGAGACCGAAAAGCCGAGAAGCGTTGCCTGTGCGGCACCGATGGGTCCGTTCAGACGGATCAGTATCGGGCATCCGATGAGAACAGAGAGTCCTCCGGCGAAATCGGCCCGCCAAGACATGAGGGAGGTCTTCTTCGAGAAGACCACGAAATTGGCAAACACGAAGTACACGCCCTGTATGGCGAAGGCAAGCGCAAGCCAGACCAAGTAATCCGCCACCCGAAGGAAGCTCGGGCCCACGATCCACGGAAGGATCCACCGTGCACCCACGGCGTAAAGCACCGCCATGGCGGGCATGGTGGCAGCGCCCAGAAGGAGCATACGGGAGAGCCCCACGCGGGCGGCTGGTCGAAGCCCGACCAGGCTCGAAAAAAGTGCCGGCATGTAGGCCTGGTTCGCCGCCCCGACCAAAAGCGCGATTGGAGAGGCCAGGTTGTAGGCCACACTGAACAGGCCCGTGTCGGCGACAGTCGCCAAGTTGTTGAGGTAGAGCCGTGGCGCCATCACCATCGCGAAGCCGCCTACAGTGTGGGGGATGAGCGGCACTCCGAACCGGAGGATGTCCTTCAGCGCGTTGCGATTGAAGATCCGCCCCAGTAGGCCTAAGCGGAGTGTAAGACCGTGCAGGCTGATCGCCGCGACCACGGCGCCCGCTGCCGCAGTCGCGATGATGCGGCCGCGCCAGTCCATGCCGAACCCGACGACGAGCAAGACCGCCATGCTGAGGCTGAGGAAGTTCCCCAGAATCTGGATGCTGATGAACCGCTTGGCTTCGTTCCTCGACTGAAGTATCGCAAGATAGAACTGCTGGACCACCAGGCCCAGAGCGATACCGATCAACAGAGGAGTCCATGCGATAGGAAACTCAGTGAACCCCTCGACTAGGTCTCCGCCGACCAACGCCAACAGTACGAACACCACCGCGAGCACAGATGTGATGATCACGTTGGTGCTCAGTAGACTCCGCCGCGTCTCGAAGTTGTCGGCAAACTGAGATTGGACGATCAGCCCCGATGTATTCAGCCCGATCGCCGTCGCCGTTACCTGGACGAGCACTACCGACGTGGCCACCAGACCGTAGTCGGTCGGTGTGAGATAGCGCGTCAGGAGCGGCAACAGCATGAACGGGAGAATCGCGTTTATGATGTTGCCACCCAGGTACACCGTCGAGCCTTTGACAAAGCTGCTCGATGTCGCCAACCGCACTCTTTCGCCAGCGCGTCTTAACAAGGTCAGCTGGCCTCGGAACGCTGAACTGATCGCCGCACGAACGGTGATACTCTACGGCCTGGGTTCGTGGTCATGTCGTCGGAGAAGTGCTTCCGCCGCCGCACCCTTCAAGTCCTCGCGGACCATCTCCTGGACCATCTCTTCGAAGCTGATGCGTTGACGCCAGCCGAGCAAACGCTCCGACTTTCGGGCGTCGCCCAGCAAGGAATCGACCTCCGTGCGCCTGAAGTACTCCTCATCGGTAAAAACCACCGGCGTGCCCACGGACAGCGGGAACACCGCCGGGTCGGCTACCGCCTCCACCACCCCACATTCGTCTACGCCGGACCCAGACCACGTGAGTTCGACGCCCACTTCTCCAAAGGCGTGGTCGCAGAAATCTCGTACACTGTGCTGCTTCCCGGTCGCCACCACCCAATCGTCGGGAGTGTCGTGCTGGAGCATCAACCACTGCGCCTCGACGAAGTCCTTCGCATGCCCCCAGTCTCTCAGGGCAGCGAGGTTCCCCAGGAAGAGCTTGTCCTGGAGCCCGTGGCACATGGCCGCAACCGCGCGCGTGATCTTCCTCGTGACGAACGTCTCCCCTCGCCTCGGGGACTCGTGATTGAACAGGATCCCGTTCGCGGCGAACAATCCGAAGGCCTCTCTATAGTTCACCGTCATCCAATGGGCATACAGCTTGGCCGCCGCGTAGGGGCTCCGGGGCCTGAAGGGTGTGGTCTCGGACTGCGGCGTCTCTACCGCCTTGCCGTAAAGCTCACTCGTGGACGCCTGGTAGAACCGCGTCTTCCCGCCCAGGCCGAGAATTCGGATGGCCTCGAGCAGTCTGAGGGTCCCCAGAGCATCTACGTTCGCTGTGTATTCGGGGATCCCGACGCTGACTGCGACGTGGCTCTGGGCACCCAGATTGTAGACCTCATCAGGAGAGGTCTCCTCGAGAATCCGGATCATGCCTGCGCTATCCGTCAGGTCCCCGTAGTGCAGAAAAAAGGACACACCACTTTCATGAGGGTCCTGGTAGAGGTGATCCACCCTATCGGTGTTGAAGAGGGATGCCCGTCGACGGAGTCCGTGGACCACGTAGCCCTTCTCGAGCAGGAACTCCGCTAGGTAGGAACCGTCCTGCCCGGTGATTCCGGTGATCAAGGCGACTTTGGGCATATCAGAACTCATCGGTGCAGCTCACGGGCGCTCCCACTCTACCCATCTTAGGAGCACGAACGAGAGGGAAGAAAGAAGGCCCCGTTTTCGGGCTCGGCCTGGCCGAACACTCCAGATTAGCGGGTGCGTTCAACCACCCTAATATTAAGAGTATCGTGAGGCCAGAGGTCAAGTCACCACCACTACTTTCGACGGAATTGGCCAGCGGCCTCCGCACGTTGCCTTCAAGGCGAAATCAGACCCGAGACTCAGTCTGAACCTCATGGCTGCGTGGCGGGTGATCGCGTGCCGCGGTTTAGACTGAGCGCTCCCAGGCCGTGTTGCCTTCCACCACGTGCTTTAGGTAGTTTGTCTGCTAAGAATAGACGACCGCGTGGGTTTGAGGTTTTCCAGGCGCCCTCGGGCTGGGTATGGCGACTCTGCAGGTCGGTTGAACGGGCGATGTTAACGCCCCCTCGATGCCAACGCCTCCTCATGGAGCAACATTCTTATGGACCCGTTTCAGAACCGAGCTACGACATTTGAAGAGGGCGACGCGACCAGGGATCTTGGTCAATTCCAAGCATCCCTACCGAAGGATCCCACGCCCAAGAACTTCAAGATCTTGCTCGCCTACCCCAATCACATGATGGTCAACCTACTCCCAACGAACATTGGGATCTTGACGGCATGTCTGCGACAGAACGGGTTCGACGTCGAGCTTTTTGACACAACTTTCTATCGTACGTCAGAGCGCGCTCCTGACGAAATCCGAGTTGAGAACCTTCAACTGAGAAAATTCAGTCTCGAAGACTTCGGGGTCACATACAAACCCGGCCACTACCTCGACGATTTCAGAAAGAAGGTCGAGGAGTGTCAGCCGGACTTGATCGGCTACTCAGTTGTTGAGGACACATGGCCGCAGGCCGTCGCGATGATGGAGGCGGTCCGTGACAAGGAAGTGCCCACCATCGTTGGTGGAGTTTTTGCGACGCTCGCTCCGGACGTAGTGGCCGCGCACGACTGCGTTGACATCACCTGTCTAGGCGAGGGTGAACGCGCGCTGATCGAGCTATGTTATCGGATGTGGCGGGGTGAAGATCACTCGGATATCAGCAACCTGTGGGTTAATCGCAACGGTAGCCTCGTGAAGAACGACTTGGGTCCGCCGATGACCTTGGACGACGTTCCGTTCGCGGACTGGACGCTCTTCGAGAAGGAGCGCTTCTTCCGGCCCATGCAGGGCAAAATCTTCCGGATGGTACCAGTGGAGACGGATCGCGGATGTCCCTACACGTGTCGGTTTTGCGAAGCCCCATCGCTAGTTAGCAAGTACAGGGCCGAAACAGGCCTCCACTACTTCCGGAGAAGGAGTTGGGAGGTGGTCGAGCAGGAGCTGCTTCACTACATCGAGGCGTACGGCGCGGAGTACATCTATTTCAACGCCGAAACCTTCTTGGCCATGAGTAATGCGGAGTTCGACCAGTTCATCGAGATCTACTCGAAAATCAAGCTTCCCTTCTGGATGCAAACCAGGGTCGAGACCTTGTCGGAGGATCGCGTCCGGCGTCTCGAGGAAGTGAATTGCAACAGAATTTCGATAGGGTTGGAGCACGGGAACGAGGAATTCAGGAAAAAAATTGTTGGGAAAGGCTTCTCCAACCAATCCATTCTTGACGTCTTCAAGATTCTCGACAAGTCCTCGATCCCGATCACGATCAATAATATTCTGGGATTTCCCGATGAGACCAGAGAACTCATTTTTGACACCATAGAACTCAACCGAGAACTCGCCACAGATTCGATCAACGCGTTCTACTTCATGCCCTATCGTGGGACCGCTATGAGGGCCGAATGCGAGAAAAAGGGCTACATAACGAACGAATCGCAGACCAAGGGTCTGATGACCGGGCCAATCATGAAAATGCCCCAATTGGCCAACGACGAACTCCTTGGATTGGTCCGCACCTTCAGTCTTTACGTGCGATTCCCCAAGGAAGAATGGCCGGACATTAGGATCGCAGAGCAATTTGACGAAGAGGGAGACGCCAAGTTTGCTGAGTTGTCGAAGCTCTATTACGAACGCTTCTTCGACCACGACTTCAAGAGCACCAAGAAGGCCTGCTTCTCAACCAGTGTTTATGGGGGTCCCCTCAAGAAGGTGTCCGAAGACATCGTTCCCGCCTGAAGTAGCCGTGGCCCGGAGCGACACCGGCACGCTAGCGGCGCTCCGCCACTCGGGTTTCGACGAGCGACCTCACTTCACTGCGATACGACCTAGAAGCCAAGCCGCATGAAGACACGGGTTTCCGTACGTGAAGGGAACACCGGTATCCTGTACCTCACCTACGAAGATGGAAAACAGGAGCGGTTTGTCCCGAATTATGATTTGGGAGAGGCCCGTCGCTTGCTCCTTACGTGTCAGGACTTGCAGGACACGACGGGCTCGCGCCTGAAAGACAACTACTGGCGCGAAGGTATCAACTGGCTGCCGACGGTGGTCAACTTCCTTCACGCCCAAAGTTTTGCCAACTATGTGAGATACCAACCGTTACTCGAGCAAATCATCGATGGTGAGTTGGACGTTGTTCATGAAAACCAGGGAGCCTTCTCCACGATCGTTGATCTGCTGCTGAACAAGGCTGACGAGTGGTCTCTCAAGGACCATGTCTTTAATTGGTTGATCGTCGTAAACAACTGGCTCACGGTCAGGAGGTATCGCGCTGACCTACTGTTCTTTCGTTTTGCGCCCGATGATTTCAGAACCACCGCGGCCAAATCGGCGCTAGATGAGTTGGGCGCTACCTACATGGAGGCGTTGGGCGTAGAGAGGCGCCTACTGCTCACGAACGTTTTCCGTCGAAAGCCTTACTACTTTTACGGTCGGGTCCCCATCGACAACATCTTCCGGTTGGAGTACGATCTCAGCGCAGTGGACAGATACACCCGGACCCTGTTCGCGGCTACGCTGAGAAGGGTCGAACGGATGCTTTCGTCGTACATCTGCGAACGGAAGTGGCATATCCGGGCACTGGCTTCTTCTCAGTTCGAGACGTTCTACGGTATTGACGACACGCAGGTCATATTTCCCCTCTTATACGCGTGTCAACAACGCAAGATACGTACAGTCGCTCACCAGCACGGTGCGGCGTACAATAAGTATCACGCGAGCTATGTCATGGAGGGCATCAGCGGAGAAGACTACCGCTGGTTCGACAAACTGATCACCTGGGGACAATTTTGGCGGGATCGTCTGCTGGCTGTCAGCACGGTCCACTCACCGGAGTGCGTCGTTGTCGGAAGTGACATGTTCGAGTTCCCCCATGGAACCCTCAGTAGTCAAACCGGAGGGCGCAGGAACGTCCTGATTCCATACGAATTCGTCACGAATACACATGCGGTAGGTCGCTATATCACGAAGCTGATAGATCTTGGATACCATGTGTTCTTCAAGCCACGAATCGACGAGCAGCTAGAAGACCAAATCGAATCGTACTGTCTCCCGGTCGGTTATTCCGAGAAATTAACGATCATGAAGGAGATCACGCTGTCCGCCATGGAGAACATCGACATAGTGGCGGGGACGGCCAGTACGCTGGTCTATCAACTATTGCCCTACGGGAAGATCACGTGGGTCTTGGAAACCGACTATAGATACATGGAGGATCTCGTCGAGGTGGGGTACGCCCATCTGGTCCGGTACGAAGATCTGGAGACGCTCGACGAAATTTACTTCAGGCCGACCGAGGTCGACCCGGACTACCTGTTCAGTTCAGATACTCTGCAAGACACGTTGAAGAAGCACGTACTCGGCAAGGCGGAATAGGCGTCGCCAGCACCACGGACCGGCTCACTGCGCACGGGCGAACAGAGCGTTGAGAGTGTCGCCGCTAGGCTCAGTCAACGGGTTGGGCATGCGCTCGAATCCGGCTGCCTCGCACATTCCCTGCACAGGATCCTCAGACCGACCCTCCTCGACTTCGATAATCATCGAACGCAACGAGGGGGCATCCAGCATTTCCCGCAGACCATCGACGGCCTCCACCTCGAGTCCGTCGATGTCGAGCTTCAGCAACGTCGGTGCGGGAAGGCCAAACAGCTTGCACAGATCATCCCCGCGTGCGGCGAGCACTCCTTGCTGGAGCACGCCGTCGGTTCCTCCGACGTTATGACAAGAGGAACCGGCCCGTGGGTCACTCACGGCCAGTGACTCGGGCGCCGTGTGATCCGAGAGCCCGGCACAGATGGGAAAGACCTGAGTAGCGACATCGTTCAGGACGACGTTCTCCCATAAATGGGCGAACGTCGGAATGAACGGCTCGAACGAGAACACGTGCGCACCCGGACAGAGCTTCGCAGCCAATATCGAGTACGCGCCAACATTTGCGCCAATGTCCCAGAAAACGTCGCCGGGCACCAACATGTTTTTCAACCACTCCACCATATCCGGTTCACCCGTATAGCTAGCGTGGGCCCTGTTGTGATACTCGAACCACGTATGCACGGAAAAAGACACGGTGACCTCAGCGCCTGGTACCGTCGCATCGACGACGACCGGAGCCTGCTCGAGGCGTCTTTGTAGGTACTTGGTGCGCAAGAAGCCGCGAAGAGACTTCATTCTACATACTCCCTTCAAGCAGGGGTCGTCTCATTTTCAACAGACGATGCATTGTTATCGCCCGTTGACACACACGGCCAACGGGGGGATCCCGAAAAGTAACCCCCTTTGTCCCGGTACGGGGGTAGGACTTTCATCCAAATTTCCGTTATGGTTTTCCGATCCGTACACAATCTGCACCTGGCTTCCCCTTGGGGTCGATGCCCCTCGACACAAGGGGACCCGCCCTATCTGTGACAAAGGCCACACGACTTTGAGATTGATCGACGTATCGCTGCCAATCACCTCTCGGCTACCTCGGTGGCCCGGCGATCCTCCTGTTCAGATGGAGACTTTTCTAGACTTTCCAGACGACGCGGTGCGAGCGTCGAGCCTATCCTTCAGCCTGCATACAGGGACGCACGTCGATGCGCCGCTTCACCACCTACCGGGAGGAGGGGACGTCGAGAGCTTGGACCTGGCTTCGCTCATCGGCCCTGCTACGGTGATCGACGTGGGAGAAGTGAAGTGCGTCACGCCCGAAGTGCTGGAGAGCCATCTTGGAGGGGCGAACCCCAGTAGACTTCTCGTGAAGACGCTCAACTCTACAGGTTGGTCCAGCGCAACCGAGTTCAACCCCGATTTCGTCGCGCTCACGAGGGACGCAGCGAAGTGGGCCGTTGAGAGGGGGATCCGGCTCGTTGGTGTCGACTATCTCTCCGTCCAATCTTACCATGACGGCGATCCCGACGTTCACGTGATCTTGTTGGAGGCAGGCGTGGTGATTCTAGAGGGCCTGGACCTCTCGGGGGTCGTCGCAGCACGACCGTACGAGCTGCTCTGCCTACCTCTGCGGATCCGGGGCGCGGAGGGTGGACCTTGCCGCGCCGTCCTGCGCGAGCTTCCCTGAAGCGAAAGGTCTGAGAATGGGTCGAATCGTGGGTGTCGTGCCCGCCCGTATGGGCTCCAGTAGATTTCCGGGAAAGCCTCTGGTCATGCTCAATGGGCTGCCAATGGTGGAACACGTCCGTCGTCGAGTCGAGCTCTGCGCGGACGTCGACGAGGTTATCGTCGCGACCCCCGATAAAGAGATCAGGACCCTGGTGGAGGGCTTCGGTGGTCTGGTAGCGATGACTTCGGATACGCACGAGCGCGCATCAGATCGGGTGGCAGAGGTGGCCGACAAAACGAATGCGGACATCTTCGTGATGATCCAGGGTGACGAGCCGCTCGTCACCCCCGACATGGTGAGCCTCTCACTCACTCCGTTCTCCAACGCACAAGTCCAGTGCGTCAATCTGACGCGCGAGATCACCACCCAAGAGGAGTTGCTCAACCCCAACGTGATCAAGATCGTCCGAGATGCAGAGGGGAAGGCGCTCTTCTTCTCCAGGCAACCGATCCCGACGGGAGCCCTTGTCGCACCTGGCGTCAGAGCCTGGAAACAGGTCTGCATCATTCCGTTCCGCCGAGAGTCCGTCCTCCGCTTCGCGTCTCTGGAGCCGACCTATGGTGAGATCGCCGAGTCAGTGGATATGTTGCGCTTCCTCGAACACGGCACGCCCGTCCACCTCGTCGAGTGCCAAGAGGACTCATTGGCCGTGGACGTTCAGGAAGACATCGCTCCGGTCGAATCAGCTCTCAAATCCGACCCACTTGTTTCGCGTTACGACAACTGATGGAGTAAACCGTTGCCCAAGCGATGGAAAGTGCTCGTCTCGGCTCCCTACATGCTCACGTGCATCGACCGCTTTCTGCCGTGGTTCGCCGATCACGACATCGAGCCGGTGATCCCATCGGTTGAAGAGCGGCTCGAAGAGGCGGATCTCTTCGGACTGGTCGAGGACATCGACGGAGCGGTCTGCGGCGACGATCGCTACACCGCAGCCGTGCTCGATCGGGCACCCAACCTCAAAGTGATCTCGAAGTGGGGAACCGGAATCGATTCCATCGACTCCGAAGCCGCCGAGCGGCTCGCCATCATCGTCAGCCGAACACCGGGGGCCTTTACCGAGCCGGTAGCCGACTCGGTGCTGGGCTACCTGCTGTCGTTCGCGCGGTGCATTCCCTGGTCGACGCAGGACCTTCGAGACGGTAGGTGGTTCAAACGTCCGGGCCGAGCGCTCAACGAATGTGTCCTCGGCGTGGTGGGTGTCGGTGACATCGGGACCGCCGTGTCGGAGCGCGCCAGGACCTTCGACATGACGGTACTCGGCGCCGACATCAAGGCGCTGGACACTGCCTGGTCTGCCCGGGTCGGCGTCGAAGAGGTAACGCTGAATGAGCTCCTCGGGCGCGCCGACTTTGTCTCACTCAACTGCGACCTGAACCCAACCTCGTATCACCTGATGGGCAAAGAGCAGTTCGCCTTGATGAAGCCAACTGCGGTAGTTATCAACACGGCTCGCGGACCACTCGTCGAGGAAGACGCGCTCATAAACGCCTTGGAGTCGGGCGAGATCGGAGGCGCAGGGTTGGACGTATTCGAGGATGAGCCGCTGAGCCCTGAGAGCCCACTCTGCAGGATGGAGAACGTCCTACTCTCCGCACATAGTGCGAACAGCAGTCCCACGGCGTGGGAGAGGGTACACGACAATACGCTGAAGAACCTTTACGCAGGTCTCATGGAGCCCCAGCGACGAGATGCCTGAAACCTCGATCGTCATCCGCACCTTCAACGAAGCCCTGTTCCTGGCCGATCTCCTCGAGGGAATTCGAAGTCAGACGTATCAGGACTACGAGATCATCGTCGTCGATTCGGGTTCATTTGACGGCACCGTAGAAATCGCGGGTCGCTTCGGCGTAGAGTTGGTCGAGATCGCTGGTCGGGACTTCACCTTCGGATTCTCGCTCAACCGAGGCATCGTTGCATCCGAAGGGCGCTTCCTGGTTCTCGTTTCCGCGCACACGACACCGGTCGATCGGGAGTGGCTCGGGACACTCGTGGAGCCTCTACGCGACCCGGACGTCGCGATGACCTATGGACGCCAGATGGGCGAGGCCCGCTCCAAGTTCTCGGAGCGCCAGGACTTGCGCCGAACGTTCGGCGAAGAGCGGCAGGTCATTCAACCCCCTAACTTCTTCGCCAACAACGCGAACTCCGCGGTGCGCAGAGACCTCTGGGAGAAGCAGCCGTTCGACGAGGGACTCCCCGGGCTGGAGGATGCGGCCTGGGCGAAGTACTGGATGGACCGGGGTTATCAAGTGGTCTACGAACCTCGGGCGGGGATTCATCATATCCACACCGAGACGTGGCCACAGGTCGAACACCGTTATTTTCGTGAGGCGGTCGCCGCCCACGCCATTGGGATTCGTGGCCCCAGCGACGTCTCAGGCGAGATCGCCCGCGAGACCTGGCGCTTCGTCGCAGACGTGGGGCTCGCGCTCTTCAAGGAACGCGACCCGAGGCTGCTTCTGGAAATCGCAAGGTTCCGGTGGGCGAAAGGGCGGGGGACCGCGAGGGGGCTTCTCGATCACTCGGAAGCCCAAATCGTTGCGGACCACCAAGGATTCTTCTTCAAGGACGACGTCACCGCGGTGGTCGTGACCGGCCCTGGGCACGCGTCCCACACGATGGTAACACTTCCCGAGATGAAGCCGGGCGACGTCGTCGTACGCGTGGAGTACGTGGGCGTCTGCGGAACCGACCTTGAGCTATTCCGGGGAACCCTCGGCTACTTCGAGACGGGTGAGTCTACATACCCTATCACGCCCGGTCACGAAGTTTCGGGCACCGTGGTCCGGACCGGGCCTAATGCCCGTACAACGGTGCAGATAGGGGACCGTATCGTCATCGAGTGTATCCAAGGGTGCGGTGCCTGCGAAATGTGCGATTCGGGTGAGCCCATCCGCTGTGATGACCGTAAGGAGCTTGGCGTGATGGGCCTGAACGGGGGATATGCGAAGCACATCGTGGTGGCAGGCGCACATGTACATCGGATTCCGGACGGCCTGGATCTGCAGCGGGCGGCCCTATGCGAGCCCTTGGCTGTCGCAGTAAAAGGGCGCAGACGCCTCATATCTGCGCTGGGACCAGGCCGGCACCACATCGGGGTGCTCGGCGCGGGGTCATTAGGTCAACTCCTGGCGCTGGTGCTTGCAAGAGAGGGCCATCGGGTCTCCCTCGTCGATCAGCGGAAGAGTCGGCTCGAGGCTGCGACACGCGCACTTCCGGAGAGCGAGGTGTCGACGGATCCCGCTTCTCTGTGGAAGTGCGATGCCATCGCAGAGGTCACGGGACACTCAGGGGTATTGGAGGCCCTCCTCGGCGGCGTGGGTGTGGGACGGACCGTGCTACTTCTGGGGTTTCCGTACGGCAAGCTGGACTTGAATCCGGAGCGGCTCGTCGCCCAGGATCTTTCCCTGCTCGGCTCGGTAGGGAGCGGCCCGGCGGACTTTCAAGCCGCCCTGGAGATCCTGCCGAGCCTATCGCTCGACGAGTTCCTGAAGTCGACCTTCCCTCTCGAGGCCTACGAGGAGGCCTGGACAACTCACGAGAGGGGAAAAGCCCTAAAGGTGATGCTCGATGTTTCGGGAGAATCAGAGATCTGATGATTCGGCCGCCCCAAGCAAGTTCTCATAGCCCGTGACCAGCTG
>CEUS01039592.1_pt1 | contig 26615 bp, 32 predicted proteins | sample 427031 | NCBI WGS metagenome assembly CEUS01 (sample SAMEA2622837, study PRJEB7988) | marine metagenome | biome: marine biome (ENVO:00000447); feature: marine epipelagic mixed layer (ENVO:xxxxxxxxx); material: "saline water (ENVO:00002010), including plankton (ENVO:xxxxxxxx)" | depth 140 m | reverse complement strand
AAAAGAAAAAAATTTTGATTAATGTTGTTGATCAACCTGATTTATGTGATTTTATTTTCCCATCTATTCTTGAAAGAGGACCTATTACAGTTGCAGTCTCAACTGGAGGATCGTCACCTGTATTAGCACGTATGCTAAGAACTAAATTGGAAACAATGATACCTGGAGCATATGGAAGATTAGCTAAAATAGTGTCAGAGAATAGAGTGCCGATAAGAAAAAAATTAAAAAACTCTAAATCAAATAGAATTTTTTGGGAACAGATATTGAATAGTAAATTTGTGGAATTGGTATTAAGTGGCCAGGATAAAGAAGCTGTAGCTTATCTAAAATCTGAAATTGAGGCATTTGACGAGGAAATAAAAAATAAAGGTGAAGTTTATATAGTTGGAGCTGGACCTGGTGATCCAGATTTATTGACATTTAGAGCTTTAAGATTAATGCAACAAGCGGATATAGCACTGTATGATCGTCTGGTACATCCATCGATTATCGATTTAATTAGAAGAGATGCTAAAAAGGTATATGTCGGTAAGCAACGCGATATACACGCTGTCAGACAGGAAGAAATTAACAAACTATTAGTTAAGTATGCAAAGGAAGGCCTTAGAGTATTAAGATTAAAAGGGGGGGATCCATTTATATTTGGAAGAGGAGGAGAAGAAATAGATACCTTGGTTGATGAAAAAGTATCATTTCAAGTAGTACCAGGAATTACAGCTGCATCCGGTTGTGCCGCATATGCTGGTATCCCGTTAACCCATCGCGATCATGCACAATCATGTAGTTTTGTTACGGGCAATTTAAAAGATGGCAAGCTTAATTTGAACTGGGAAAAATTAATACAAAAAGACCATACTATCGTCTTTTATATGGGATTGGCTACCATAGATATTATTTGTGATGAATTACAAAAACATGGTCTTGATGGATCTACGCCTTGCGCAATAATACAGCAAGGTACTACACCAGAACAAAAAGAATATATTTCAACTGTAGAAAAAATGCCTGAAGTGGTTAAAAAAGAAAAACCACAAGCGCCAACACTTCTTATAGTAGGAAATGTTGTGAAACTAAAAGATAAATTGAGTTGGTATAAAACCGACTAATTTTTTTCAAGCGAAAAATTAATTGGAACAGTGAGGGTAATCGACTTCTTATTTGCTGAGCTTGGAATTTTTGGAAATGGTACAGATGTTAGAATCATTCTTCTGGCTTCTCTGTCTAGACCACGATAGCCTGAGCTTCTAACACTCAAATTTTCTACTGAACCATCTTTCAAAATTGTAAATTTTACAACTACCGTACCTTGTTCCTTTCTTTGTCGTGAAAGCAAAGGGTAGGATTTATTGCTATCAATAATCTGTCTTACTCGTCCGTGCCAAGTATCGTAAGTTTGTTGTGACTTATCTCCAGCTTTTCTATCATCCATAATGATTTGTTGTTCATCTACTTTTTCTTCTATTTTCTTCTTAATTGATTCAGCTATAGTTGTTTCCTCTACAGGATTAACTTCTTGCTTGATTATTAAAATTTGTACTTCCATACCTGTTTCACCTGTCCGAGTTACGTCAGAGGCTAAGTGGACAGTAGTCAGGGTAATGAGCACCATCAGATGTACTGCGACAGCTAAAATAAAATAATTCAGAAAAGTTTGTTGGTCATTCATTTTTTAGTGTAAGTAAGTTTATCTTTCTAACCTTAGATTTATCAAGTACAAGCAAGACTTCATTTAAATGTTTAGATGTAACAGCTGCATCTGCAGTAACTAATAACTCTAACTCATTTATTTGTGGGTATTGGTTTTTTATATTTTTTAAAAGGTTTGGTAATGTTACGGTAGACCCATCAAATTTTATTGTTCCATTAGAGTATAGATGGAGTTCCGGGCGTTCTTTCTCTGTAAATTGTTCCAGAGTAGCTTCAGGTATATTCACATCTAACAAATCTCTCTTTTTTTCAATTACTCCTGCTAATAGAAAAAATATTAATAGTAGAAATATAATATTTACTAATGGAAGTAAATTGCTATCAGTAATCTTATTATCTTTATTCAGACTATTCTTGAGTTTCATTTTTTTTAACACCAATAGATATATTTTTTATTTCATCTTTATGTAAAGTTTCTAATAGACTAAATATAGATTGAAGTTGTGTACTCTCTGATGGTTCTAAAACAACTATATATTCTGGACTATCAACGATCTTGCTGGTTATGATTTTTTTTAGTTCATCTAATTTATAAGGTGCGCCATTCATTTTATAATTACCCGCATTATTAAATTCGATAATAAATAGTTCTTTATCAAGGACTGAGGGTGCTGCAGACTCAGTAGCAATGTTTAAGTTCATCTGATTAAATTTTTGAAAATTAGTAGCTAACATAAAAAATATTAATAAAATGAAAACGACATCAATAATTGGAGTTAAGCTGATTTTTACCATAATTTTATACCCATCAAACCAGGATTTATTGATTCTACTGAAAATACCCCCTTTTTCCACTATTTTACTTGACAAAACTGTGAAAATACAGATAATGAGAACCATTAGTAAATGATAATGATTATCATTAAATAGAACTATATATAGAATGAGGGAGATTTTATATGATTAAAACAGCCAAGCTAAAAATAGCTGTTGGTTTTGTTTTGACCGCATTTACTGCAGGTACTGCATATTCAGAACAGAATATGTCGCCTGTTAGTGTATTTGGATCTCAAGATGAAACACAACAAGCGGGTTCTGCACACTTTATAAGTGATGAAGAACTTAAAAATAAAGGCTACACAGATCCTGAAAGGATCTTAAATAGAATACCTGGGGTGTATTCGCAAACTGAAGATGGTTTTGGTTTAAGAACAAACATAGGTATGAGAGGTGTAGCACCACTTAGAACACAAAAAGTAAATATTTTAGAGGATGGTGTATTGCAAGGACCTGCAGTCTATTCAAACTTCTCAATGTACTTCTTTCCAGATTCTGGACGTATGGAAGGTATTGAGGTTTTGAAAGGACCAGCTTCAATTGGAACTGGACCTAGAACTACAGCCGGAACAATTAACTTCATCTCAAGACAAGTGCCTACCGCACAAAGCGAAGGTCACTATTCATTAACTTTTGGTGATGATGGGTGGACACGTAATCACACATACTATGGTGGAAATATAACTCCATCTATAGGTTATGTATTTGAATACCATGACTACAGATCAGATGGTTTTAAAAATATTAAAGGAACTGGTAATCCAGGTGATACTGGTTTCGATAAACAATCTGATTTATTCAAAATACGATACACTCCGCAAGGCAGTGCATGGAATCAGTATTATGAATTATCTAGTCAAAATTCATCAGAAACTTCTAATGAAACTTATACAGGTCTAACCGGAACTGACTTTGCTGCAGATCCATATCAAAGATATGGCGCAACAGCATATGATCAGATGGATAATGACTACCATCGTTATATCTTTACACATTATATGGAACCAATGCCTAATATGCAGGTTACATCTAAACTTTATAAAACAAGATATAGTCGTCTTTGGGGTAAGAATGGAAACATTTATATTGACCCTGAAGCAAACGGTGTTGGTAGTTTAGACACAGTCGGGTTTTCTTCTATAGATTGGGCTGGCGATTGTGCTGCCGATTTAGGAAGTGAACTACGTGCGTGTAATATCCTTACCAACGGAACTGCGATGGGTGCAAATGAATACATCAAAAGATCTATGGGTCATCGTGACTATGGAATGACTGGTGTACAATTTGTTATCAATCACCAAGTAGGTAACCATGATTTAGAATATGGTTATCGTAGACATAAAGATTATCGTCAAAGAATGGATTCATCTTATCAAGAGAATTTCTCTATTGACGGAAATAGCACCGTGACACGTATAATCGGTGGTTCTTCAGGACCAGGTTCGCAAAGCGGATCTGAACTTAAAGACGCTGATGCTGAGTCATGGCATATTAAAGATGTTATAACACATGGTAACTTTACATCTACAGTTGGTCTTCGTTACGAAGATGTAGAATATAACAAAGGAACCATGGCTAGTCCTGGAGGAACAGGTACAGCTAGTAACGATGAAACAATGTTAGGATTATCAACTGTTTACAGTTTCCCTAATGGCGTTCAAATGTTTGCTGGATATAATGAAGGATATTCACCAACTGGTTACAGCAACGCGAATCCAGAAGCATCAGATAACTATGAAGTTGGAATGAGAATTAGTTCCCCTAGTAGTTATTTTGAAGCTATTGCATTCCTTGTAGATTACGAGAACTTATTAGAGTCTTGTTTGATTGCAAATGGATGTACAGGTAATACTGGTGATTCATTGAATGCTGGTAAAGCTGAAGTTCATGGAATTGAATTCCAATACAGACTAGCAGACATGTTCTCAGGCCCACAAATGAAAGGAGGTATGATTGATACTTCAATCAGGTACCCTCTTCTTATTTCTGGTTTGATTCAAAATTCAGAATATAAATCAAATACTGATGATGAAATAAACCAAATGGGTAAATCTATCAAATATATTCCTGACTTCCAGATGTATGTATCTATGGGCATGGAAACACCAACATGGGATATCTCAATTGGTGCTAAATATCTAGATGATACTTTTACAAATGCTAGTAATACATTTAAAACTGGAAAGGCATGGATCTTTGACCTTAATTCTGGAATGAAGGTCCCAGTGAATATGTATGGAATCAGTGACGCAAGATTATTCTTAAATGTAGACAACCTATTTGATAAGGTAATCGTTGCTTCAGAACATGAATATGGAAAGAGACCTAACAAGCCACAAACTGTTATGGCAGGTTTCAAATTCGACTTTTAACAGACTGTAACTTTCATCAATTTCTCCGATGAAATACTGGTACCCGGGAGCTCCCTCTCGGGTTACCGTATGATGATAAGTGAAAAGTGATGGTCTGATTTTTCCCCAGACCATCATCTCATCATAGTCAAAACCACCACCCTGTATTAAGAGACAAAACAATATAATTGATGTAATATGGCATTTTTATGTAGTTACATAAAATAGGAGTAATGAAAATATGACAATGCATACATTATTAAATCTGGGTGGACCGGTAATGTACTTCCTTGTATTTTTATCGATATATGCTCTAGCCGTAATCCTCTATAAAATTCATGTTTTTAGAAAAGTAGATTTTTTTCGAAGTGAAAAACTTGCAAGTAGTTTAAGTCTCTGGAAATCAGGGAAAAAGGATGATGCTTATGGTTTAATTAAAAAGGCAGAACATCCGGTGGAAGAAGTTGCATCCTTTGCAATGTACCAACTTATAAAAAACAATAAACCAACATCTAAAACAGAAGAAGGGTTGAAAGAAGAAATTATCAGATTAAGTGATGAAAGAGTAGAATATTATAATTCAAAGCTCACTGGACTACAGGTAATCGCTGCAGTAGCTCCTTTAGCAGGTTTATTGGGAACCATATTTGGTATGATAGATGCCTTTCAGCAATTAGAGAATGCTGGAAAGAATGTTGATCCAGCAATATTGTCTGGCGGTATCTGGGAAGCTTTGTTAACGACTGCAGCAGGTCTGAGTATTGCAATACCAGTAGTAATTTTTGAATCTTGGTTTAGAGGATTGATTGACAAATTAAAATTAAGTATTGAAAGTTCAATTACTCAAATTTTCACTTCCCATATTATCTGAAGGACAACAACTAATCCCAAACTTTTTTAGTCGCCAATAGTTATATGGCCATGGTGTTAAAAAACCTACTATTAACATAATGGGCAATACAAATAAATTTAATTCTGCTCCTCCGGTAATTAAAACATCAACACTGTTCATCGCAATTTCCATACTAACCATGGATATTAAACTCATACCAATTGCAGTTTTAAAGGCTTTAGCAATCCCCATTTGATTTAAGAGAATTATTGTTTCTAGGATAATACTAGTCAAAATTCCATTAAACATAGCTAGTAGCATGATATTTAATGTTGTCCAAGGAATACCTGTAACTTGAAAATAATAGATTGTTCCAAAGTCACCAATACTACAACCAATCAAACACCACATCGTATTGTATGCAGAAGCCATCCATGTTGGTTTACAGAACCAATCAAAATTTATTTCTGAATTAGAGCTCATTTTTTAATCCTATCAAGACAACTTCCTGATTCAACTACTTCAGTAACAATTTTACGACAGTTTGACAGATTGTCATTGGTGATGTTGTGTAGAATTATTGATGCTCCATAAATAATACAATCTTTCATAGGTCCATCTTTCCCTGATAATGCTTCAAGTCCAAGTTTAACACTTTCGGTAGCAATTTCTTTCGGATTGACTTTAGTCTCTATTTTATCAGCAGTATTTAATTTTGTAAGATTGCCAGGAATTTCAACGGCACGAACATTTTGATGTATATCTAAATCTTTTATTGGATCTATTTCAAGAAATTCATCTGTCTCATCCTTTGTTTTATAAAAATATACTTTTCCATTTTGTTTTAGAGTGGGTATAACTCCGCCTTCAGTTCCGCGTATTGCCATGGCAGTATCAAATCCAGCGTTTCTGGATAGGTTTAAATAGACAGGCGGATAGGCTTTATGAACATAGCCAGTTACAAAATGAGTTTTTTTGCCAACAATTGGGTTTGCTAAAACTTCTACAGTCGTAATGACTGGTCTTTTAATTATTCTCTCTCTCAAATCCATTAATCCATAGAGTTCAGGACAAAATTGACTTTGATCTAAATAAGCCCATGCAGTTTTTTTATCTTCTAATCTTTCTGCAGCTTGCTCTGCACTCATATTGATATCATGTCCAAGTAGTTCAAAGATTAGATTGTGAGTACATCCAAACTTAGGGCCTATACACTTTACTCCATGAGAGAGTGTTGGATATCCAATTTCTGCTAGCACTGGTAACAAAAAAGCTGATGAAGGAACGTTTCGAGTAAAACCATCATAAGGGTCACCAATATTTATTATATCATTTTGTGTGCTTTCTATTGTTTTGGTGATTTCTTTGATTGCATCATGTACACCTAAGACTTCATCATCCGTCTCTCTTTTCATTCTCAATGCAATAAGAAAAATTGCAGCCCTTGTTTCATCGATTTCACCTTTTAGAACTGAGGTCATACAAAGCTTAGCTTCATCTCTTGAAATATCTTTACTTAATTCTGGACCTGTAGCGATTCTTTGAATTACTGACTTCATCAATTCATTTGATGACAAATTTTGTGTGTTTTTGTTTGTCATTATTTAAAGACTATCCATGTTGTTGCAATGTACTTGACACCATTTTGAAGTTTAACACCCCTATGCTCATGAGTCCAAAACGGAGGGAAGAGTATCAATTTACCGGTTTCTGGTTTTACTTTTACATTTTGATTAAGAAATTCTGTTTCGCCTCCTGGTCCTTCTACATCATTTAAATACCATATAGCAACTAATTGACGGTCACTAAATTGATGACTACCTCCATCAATGTGCCAGTGATAATATTCATCTGGATCGGTTCTTTGTATGGCATAACCAATATCCTTGAAAGGACCACTAAAAAATTCAAATTGTTTTTTTATTTTACTGAGTGCTTTCGCCAGGCTCGTAAATAATAATTCATCAACATCTTTCCATTCATCTTTACCGCTTATTACCATATCTGTAGATTTTTTTATTGATTCTTCTTCTTTAAATGTTTGCCCAACACGCCCCCGATAGTGTTGATCAGATGAATTTTCAAATCTTTCAATCATATCATTACAATTCTCATCAGTAAGAGAATCATTAAATTCAAAAATGAAACTTCCTTCTTTCAATTCAATCAGCCTTTTTTCTATTTGCATGTCCATTTATATAATTTTCTGATAAGTGTATAGTATAAAAGAATGTATTTTTGTATTAAATATTAAATTATATGGCTATTAGAATCAAAAGTAAGTGGTCAAAAACTTCTTCGAAAGCTAAATCAGCTGAAGATATAGCAAGCGCCTTATCCTATATAGCATGGAAGCTCTCATTGGATAAAGCAAGGAATCTACATGGAGAAGACTTTGAATATAGTTCTGATCATCAAAGGGTAACGGTAATCGTTGAGTTCATGTCATTTCAAATTCATTTGGTAGATAGATTATTGTTTATTGACAAAACTAAAGAAGAACAACGTATTGATATCATGAACAATTTAGGGAAACAATCCGCACGTATAATGCAGGAAAACTGTGAAGACCTATTTGGCTTAGGTGATTATAAAAAAGGTTATATCAATACATTGAACATGCGGTCTTCGGAGTATTCAGAATTTGAATTTTCTAAAAAAGGAACTAATTATTCAATTTTTAGACACCTAGCAAAAAAAGTACAAGATGCTATGGGCTTAAGTCAAACGAATAAATGGGTAATGGATCAAATTGTAGATATTGATGGTGTTGAAGTTTACAAAAAAATAATTGAGGTTTATGATTCCCTAAAGAAAGGATTATAGTTATTTTTTAAAATTTTCTGCCGTGTCAGTCGTACGCTTCTCTCCATCGGTGTATCCTGCATCATAAGCATCAGTAACTCTTTGTTCTTCCATTTTTGGACTACCTTGATAACCTTCTTGCCAGCCAATTATATACTCCTCAGAAATACCCATCTCTTCAAGTTTAGTAACAATTTTAAAATATTCTTCATTCATTATGTTCTAATTGATCCTTTCAACTCGTGAGCGATATCTACAAGCCTATTAGCAAGCTTCTCATGTTCTTCTTTATATTCTTTGAGAATCCCAACAGGGTTAAAATGAATGTCCTTTTCAGTGACACCTTTTTCCCTTTCTAATTCCATAAATTTCTTTTGTATTTCTAATAATCTTGTAATTATTTTTTTTCTTTCAGCTTGTAATGATTTTGTATCAGACATTTAGTAGCCACCTTTTCTTCTACTTTCAGGTAAGCCGCCTATCCTGCCTGCCTGCTTACTTGGATTTCCAGGGAATAGATCAAATAGTGCTTTACTATCTATATTTTCCCCCCAAAGTTTACCGAGATCTTTAACCATAGTTCTTGTGTTAGGTTGGTTCTCTTTATTATTTATAAATTCATCTCTAAGATATTTAATGACATCCCAATGTTTTTCAGTCAATTCTATTCCTTCTTGCTGAGCAATTACTTTTGCAATGTCTTCATTCCAGTCTTCTATTTTGATAAGAAAGCCAGTATCCGTTGTTTCAATTTCTTTTCCATCTAGTTCAACTTTCATAATACCACCAAATAATCATGATTAATCTATATGACAAAATTCTAATATACTAAATGCAAGAAGTCTACAGCCTTTCTAAGCTAAGTAAATTAGTCTTCTTCTTTAAAATTTGAAACAGCATCAATTGATTTATGGGGAACAAATAAACCGCAACCAAAAATCCTTCCTTCTCCTAATCCAATATCCTGCATTATCAAAGACTGTTTTTTAGAGAGACCGGGCAGCATTATGCTGCGGGTATATATTGTTTTGTTATTGATTTCTAATGTGTGGGTTTTGCCACAGATTGCATTATTGAGAGACAATCCGCTCTTCTGGATTTCATTATTTGCTGATTCTAAGAACTGTTCTTCACTAATTTTATTATCAATCATGACAAATTTTGAGAATAAGTCTCTCGCTGCTATTAAAGGTTTCTCATGAGATTCCCCTACTACTAAAGTATCATCAAAAATTTTGAGTTCAGCTCCTACTAATTTTTTTGCCAATTGAATATTTTTTTTAGAGATTCTAATTATCAACCTAGTTCGTTTAGATAAAAAAATTGTATCATCTGTTGAGCGAATCCAACCATTGCCTGCATCTGGTCCATGCAACATATGAATACCATTTTGTTCATCATCTTTAAGCCACGGCAAAATTTTTGTTATTTGATTAGACAGTTCATATGCATGATCATAGACGAGTGTCTTGCAATCAACCATATAGGCAATGTCAGTCATTAATGAACTAAATACTGCTTTATTTTCTGTCACTATTTTATTCCTCTTGGTAACCATTAAATGCAGATTCAATTTTATCTTCCCAGTCTTCGGGCGTGTCGGGGTAAGGGGGTTTCAAATCTATTTTAATAAAAATCTCACCTTGTTTTGCTTTTTCTTTCACTACATCTATTAACTGATCAAAACTTTCCACATTCTTATATTCAATTAACAAACTGCTTAAATATAACATTTAAAAAACCACTCTTTTTTTTGATCGTATTCTATATATCAGCCTAGTCTGATTATCTAGATTTGTAAATGATGAGCGGTTATGAAGAATATTATTTGTTATAGCGCCTTGTCTAGAATCTAATTTATATCTGACATGAAATTCTGTTGATTGTTTAATTATCTCTTTTAATTGATTTATTTCATCAATAACATTTTCATCCCAATGGATATTATTTTCTCTCATAGTAAATCTCATATGTAATTTTTTATACTTGTTATCAAATGAAAATACATAACCATTCACACTCTCTCTGCCAGTTTTTTCATTTTTAGGAATAGTATAAGCGTTGCTATCCATTAAACAGGATATGTTTTTATTTTTTTGATTAAATAAAATATATGCTATCTCATGATCAAGAAATTCATTTTCTCCCCCATCTTTTGCTGGTTCCTCGCAATGAAGCAACCATGAATGTATCGACTCTTTAGGAAGATTATAATAACCATCCGTATGCCAATTTAATTGTTTAGTTGTGAAAGGTACATACTCATCTTGTTTATCAACATCATCCTGAGCAGTTATAGAGGTCAAACCAGTTTTATCTGTTCTAAGGTTGTAATCAAAATCTTCGAGCCCAAGCTGTTTTGAAAATGAGAGGACACTATCGGATGTCGATTTTTTTATACTTTTAAATTGATAAAAGACCAGATTATGTTGTGCCAGCAAATCCTTAATTTTAGATTTTTCTGATTGTTTCAAAGAGTCAGCATTTATAATTTCTACCATTAGGTTATCTGCCTGAGGTACGAAATTATTCAGTTTTTTCTCTTCCCAGCGTTTATAATCGTCTTTTAGCGTATTTATTATATCCATTCTATTTATAAGGGTTATAAACCTTGATTTTAATGTAAAAAAATGCAAAATTGTAATATCTATATTAGAAAACAATGATAAAATGATAAACAATATAATCCAATAATATAGAGGTTATTAATGAAGAAACATGATACTCCGATGCTAGATAATTTGGAAGAGGGTCCTTGGCCATCTTTCATATCCGGTATAAAAAGATTAAGAGATGATCATCCTGATGATAGGGTCAATGCAATGAATAATGACCTTTTGGGACAATTGGAGCATTCATATGAAACAAGAAAAGGATACTGGAAAGGAGGAACTGTCTCAGTCTATGGCTATGGTGGAGGCATCATACCTAGATTCAGTGAAGTTGGACAACAATTTCCAGCATCAAAAGAATTTCACACATTAAGAGTTCAACCACCCGCAGGTAATTTTTATACCACAGACATGCTTAGAAAATTAGCTGATAGTTGGGAAAAGTGGGGTTCAGGACTAGTAACATTTCATGGACAGACGGGTAATATTATGTTCATTGGAGCCACAACAGAAAATACCCAACATTTTTTTGACGATATTAATAATTATGGTTTTGATTTAGGTGGAGCTGGCCCTTGTGTAAGAACAGGAATGTCATGTGTAGGAGCTGGTAGATGTGAAATGTCAAATGTTAACGAACATAAAGCACACCGTTTATTAGTAAATAACTTTACTGATGATGTCCATAGACCTGCATTACCATACAAATTCAAATTTAAAATTTCTGGATGTCCTAATGATTGTATGAATAGCATAGAACGAGCTGATATGTCGGTGATTGGTACATGGCGTGATGACATACAAGTTAATCAAGAAGAATTCAAACAGTATGTAGCAAAAAAGGGAAGAAAATATGTAATTGATAATATCGTTACAAGATGTCCGACTAATGCAATATCGTTGAATGACGATGACAGCATCGAGATTGATAATAAAAACTGTGTTAAGTGTATGCATTGCTTAAATGTTGTGCCAAAAGCATTACATCCAGGTGATGATAAAGGAGCTACAGTATTAATTGGAGGCAAAAGAACTCTTAAAATTGGTGATTTAATGGGTACTGTTATTGTTCCATTTATGAAACTTGAGTCTGAAGAAGATTGGCAGAAATTGGTTGAGATGGCTGAAAATACAATAGATTTTTGGGCTGAAAATGCTCTTGAGCATGAAAGATGTGGAGAGATGATTGAAAGAATAGGGCTAATCAATTTCCTTGAAGGTATAGGAGTTGATGCGGAACCAAACATGGTTGCTCATCCAAGAGAGAGCTCATATGTAAGATTAGATGACTGGGATGATGAAGCTGTTAAATGGTATGAAAAAGCTGATGCTAAAAAAGGCACAGCTTAATTTTAATTAAAGATATGTCAGAAGAAGTTAAAAAAGAAGAAAAAGCTAAACCACGTACTCCTATAGAGAGTGGGTGTCCTGATGGATTTGCATATATGCATCCAACCATGCGTAAGAACTTTGGAAATTGGCAGTACCATGAGCATCCAAAATCTGGTGTCCTAAAGCATGTTTCTAAAGGTGGTGAAGAAATTTGGACAGTCAGAGCAGGAACACAAAGAATCCTAGATGTTTATACGTTAAGAAAACTTTGTGACATTGGAGATAAATTTGCAGACGGATATGTTAGGTTCACTATCAGAAGCAATATTGAATACATGGTCAAGGACGCAAAAAAAGTTGATCCGTTGATTGATGCGCTCGAAAAAGAAGGCTTTATTGTAGGGGGAACTAAGAATTCAGTTGCAATGATTGCGCATACACAAGGGTGGTTACATTGTGACATACCAGGTACTGATGCATCTGGCGTTGTTAAATCTATGATGGATGAACTCATTGATGAGTTTAAAAACAATGAAATGCCTAATAGAGTTCACATGACAACATCTTGTTGCCAAATAAACTGTGGTGGACAAGGTGATATAGCAATCAATATACAACATACAAAACCTCCAAAAATTAATCATGATTTAGTTTCAAACGTCTGCGAAAGACCATCGGTTGTTGCAAGATGTCCAGTAGCGGCCATCAGACCAGCTATGGTTAATGGTAAACCATCATTAGAAGTAGATGAAAAGAAATGTATTTGTTGTGGAGCATGTTATCCGCCTTGTCCACCAATGCAGATTAATGATCCAGAACATAGTAAATTAGCAATTTGGGTTGGCGGAAACCATTCCAATGCTAGAAACAAACCAACTTTCCAAAAGCTTGTTGCAGCTGGAATTCCAAATAATCCACCAAGATGGCCTGAAGCAACAGCAATAGTTAAACGTATTCTTAAAGCATACAAAGAAGATGCGAGAGATTGGGAAAGAATAAATGATTGGATTGAAAGGATTGGGTGGCCAAGATTTTTTGAATTAACTGAATTACCATTCACGAAATACCACATAGACAACTGGCGTGGCGGTAGGAAAACTCTTAATTCATCCACCTATATTAGATTTTAATAACGTCATAATTTATGAAATTCGGAATTCTTGTCAATGAGGGACCTTATACGCATCAAGCATCTGATAGCGCGTATCTATTTACTAAAGCTGCCATAGAAGATGGGCATGAAATTTATCGTGTTTTTTTCTATCACGATGGTGTTAATAACGGAACCAGGCTTGCTACACCTCCACAAGACGATAGACATATCCCGAATAGATGGACAGAGTTAGCTAAAGAAAATGGAATAGATTTAGTCGTATGTGTAGCTGCTGCTCAGAGGAGAGGTATGGTAGATCCAGATGAAATGAAAAGAAATGGAAAAGATGCCAATAACTTAGCAGAAAATTTTAGAATATCTGGATTAGGTCAACTAATAGAAGCAGGGATTCAGGCAGACAGATTAATAACTTTTGGTGATTGATATGGAAGAAGAAGCGCAAAGTACCGGCGTTGTTAAGAAATTTTTATACATTAATAGAAGGGCCCCTCATGGAACTATCTATGCGCATGAGGCACTCGAAACTGTACTTATAGGCGCTGCTTTCGAGCAAGATGTCAGCCTAGTTTTTTTAGATGATGGAGTTTTTCAGTTAAAAAAGAATCAAGATACATCAGGAATTGGAACCAAAAACTTTTCCAAAACATATGCGGCTTTAGAAATGTATGATGTCGAAAAACTTTATGTAGAAAAACAATCTCTTGATCAAAGGGGAATGACAGAAGATGATTTATCAGTTGATGCAAAAATTATTAGTGCAGATGAAATAAAGAAGCTCATTAATGAAAGCGAGGTTATATTAAATTTTTAATGTTACATACGATTAATAAATCACCTTACGAAAAAAATAGTTTGCAGACTTGTTTAAGAGTCGCTCCAGAAAAATCTAATATCTTATTAATGGAAGACGGGGTATATGCTGCACTTAAAAATACAGATTTTGAAAAAAATATATTAGAGGGACAAAAAACACATAAATTTTTTGTACTGGAACCTGACTTAAAAGCAAGAGGGCTTGATATTAAATCTCTTATCCCTAATATAGACATTATAGATTATAAAGGTTTTGTAAAATTAGCAGTTGAAAATGCTAGAGTACAAAACTGGTTATAAACAAGGAGACAAACATGACAATTGAAGTAAATGGTAAAACGCTAGAAACAGATGAAGAAGGCTATCTTGCTAACCTAAATGATTGGGAAAAAGATGTAGCTTCAGTTATGGCTAAGGAAGAAGATTTAGAATTATCCGACGATCATTGGGAAATTATAAATTTCTTACGTGAATATTATGAGGAATATCAAATCGCTCCAGCTGTACGTGTTCTGACAAAAGCAGTAGGAAAAAAGCTTGGCGCAGACAAAGGCAATAGTAAATATCTCTATGAGTTATTTCCATATGGACCTGCTAAACAGGCCTGTAAGTTTGCTGGTTTGCCTAAACCTACTGGATGTGTTTAAAGAACTAAAATTTAATTAGGAGAAAGGCAGCATGTCCTTCGTTACGATACTATATGGAACCCTGTTCTATTTTGCTGCCTCTATACTATTTTTAGGTCTGGCATATCGAATTTATGAATATGCAAAAATACCTGCACCCTTAAAAATTCCAACCCCACCTGCTCCTAAAACAAAAACAGGTGTAGCAGTGAGGATGTTTCGTGAAGTTGTTTTTTTTGAAAGTTTATTTAGTGCGACAAAATGGACTTGGCTATTCAGTTGGTTATTTCATTTTGCATTATTACTGGCTTTATTTAGACATCTAAAATATTTTACTGATCCTGTCTGGTCTTTTGTATCTTTAGAAATTATACAGGCAGCTGGACACTATGGCGCTTATATGATGCTGTTTGGTTTATTTGGTTTATTTGCGCGAAGAATTTTTGTCGATAGAGTTAGATATATATCTTCTCCATCAGATTATTTGATTTTAATTCTGATAATAGGTATTGCTCTTTCTGGTCTAATGATGAAGTGGTTTCAAACTGATGTCTTAGCTGTCAGACAATTCTTTTTGGGTTTAATGTATTTTCAATGGTCTGAACTTCCTACTGATGCAGTACTACTAGTGCATTTATTTTTAGTTATTCTGCTTATGATTATTTTTCCTTACAGCAAGCTTTTACATGCACCAGGATTATTTTTCAGCCCTACAAGGAATCAGACAGATACATCCCGTGAGGATAGACATATTTCAGATTGGGCTAGAAAATTAGAATCAATGGAAGAATAGGTACACCTATGGCTAAAGATAAATTCCAAACACCAGTTTTACAAGAATATACATTGATTCCTAAGCTCCAACAAGATGCCTCTGTACATATAGCGCCATTCAAATCTAAAGAGGAATTTCAATCACCGCTCGGTTATCCAAGCGAACTCGCTGATGATTGGAAGGAAAAAGCTCTCGACAAAATGGGAGATTTATTAGGAAAGTATCGTTCACTTAGAGTCTATCTAGATTCATGTATCCAATGCGGAGCTTGTACTGATAAGTGTCACTACTATTTAGGCACGAAAGATCCTAATAACATGCCCGTTGGTAGACAAAACTTATTCAGGAATGTTTACAAAAGATATTTCACATTACCTGGTAAATTTTTTCCAAAACTAGTTGGTGCAACTGACTTAACCAAAGAAGTTTTGGATGAATGGTATACATACTATCATCAATGTTCTCAATGTCGTCGATGTGCTGTTTTTTGTCCCATAGGAATTGATACTGCTGAAATATCTATGGCTGCAAGGGAAGTGATGGATTCTATAGGAGTTGGTCAAAAATATTGTAATGAAATAATCGCAAAGGTACATAAAATTGGAAATAATCTTGGATTACCTGAACCAGCATTAGAAGATACACTCGAGGGCCTAGAAGAAGATGTTAAAGATGAAACTGGTATTGACGTTAAATATCCTGTAGATGTTAAAGATTCAGAAGTTTTATTAATTACTCCATCTGCAGATTTCTTTGCAGAACCACATGTTGATGGCTTAATTGGATATGGAAAGGTTCTTCATCAAGCAGGCATCAGTTGGACTTTAAGTTCACATGCGAGTGAGGCTGCAAACTTCGGGATGTTTATCGGCAGTTATCAAAATATGAAAAAATTAGCTTTAAGAATAAGAGAGGCTGCACTTGATCTTAATGTTAAAAGAATTGTTTTTGGTGAGTGTGGACATGCCTGGAGAGTCGCATATAGTTTTTTAAATACACTTGCAGGTCCTTTTGATTTTTTAGATCCAAGATATCCAGTCCCTCAACACATATGTGAAGTTACTCATGATCTCATACAAAAAAATGTACTCAAATTAGATAAGACAGCTAATGATGATATGACATTGACTTATCATGATTCTTGTAATGTCGCTAGGGCTTCAAATATGGGTGGGATAATAGGTGGACAATTTTCCATACCACGAGATATCATAAAATCCTCAGTTAATAGGTTCTATGATATGGAAGAGGAAAGTGTCCGTGAAAAAACCTACTGCTGTGGAGGCGGAGGCGGCCTACTAACGGATGATTTAATTGAATTGAGAGTGAAAGGTGCGCTGCCTAGAATGGAAGCCTTAAAAAGAGTTATAGATGAGCATAATGTTACTCATATGGCTGCAATCTGTGCAATCTGTAAAAGCCAGTTTTCTAAGGTTTTTCAGTACTATGGATTAGAATTGGATCAAATAGTTAGTCTTCATCAACTAGTGGGAAATGCCCTCATAATGAATAAAAAAGAGGTTTGAGGCTGAATTTCATATGTTATAATCTACTTTAGTTTATTAGAAAAGTAGAATAAACTTATATAGGGGGAAGGAAAAAACCATGGTTTCGAAAGTTGAAAAAACTGTAAACAAAATGAAATCCGAAAACACGTATCGCAGATACGAGAATGGAGATCATAAATGGGATAACTTTTCTGAGCAAATCTTCAATCAAGATGAATCACACAAATGCCCTACATATATTCACAAAACACCTCCGTGCCAAGGAAGTTGTCCTTCAGGAGAAGATATAAGAGGTTGGTTACAAATAGTTCGTGGAATTGAAAAGCCACCTGAAGGAACTTCAATGTCTGAATATGCTTTTAGAAGATCAACTGAAGCAAATCCATTCCCATCTCAAATGGGAAGAGTGTGTCCCGCGCCATGTCAAAGTGGTTGTAATAGGAATGATGTAGATGACTTTGTTGGAATCAATGCTGTTGAGCAATACATTGGTGATACTGCAGTCAAAGAAAATTATAAATTTGAAAAACCAAATCCTTTAAAAGATAAAAAAGTTGCAATAATTGGCGGCGGGCCAGCTGGTCTAACCGCAGCATATCAACTTCGTAAGATGGGTTTTGCTTCAACTGTTTTTGAGGAAAGACCTAAACTTGGTGGAATGATGAGATATGGCATTCCTAATTACAGAACTCCTCGAGATATACTGGATAAAGAAATAAAAAGAATTTTAGATTTAGGTGACATAGAAACAGTTCTTAATAAGCGTGTTGGCAAAGATATTCCTCTAGAAGAAATTGAAAAATCCCATGATGCAGTTTTATGGACAATAGGCTGTTGGACAGGAAAAGATTTACCTATACCTGGTAGCGATGCTGAAAATTGTTTAACAGGAGTAGAATTTTTAGAAGCTTTTTGCCAAGGCAGATTGAAAGTTGGAGCAAAGAAAGTTGTTTGTGTAGGTGGTGGTGACACGTCTATAGACGTCGTCTCGGTTGCAAGAAGGCTTGGTCATATTTCTACTATAAAACCTCAAGAAAAACCTGAAGCAATTGTCCATGGATATGTTGCGCAAGATGTGTCTGAGTCTGCAATTAAAGAAGGCGCTGAAGTAACACTTACTTCTCTTTTCAAAAGAGAAGAAATGACAGCTGCAGAACAAGAGGTTAATGATGCTATGCACGAAGGGGTGACAATTTTAAATGGAGTAATGCCTTTAAGAGTAGAAAAAGATAAAAATGGTAGAGCTAATGCATTAGTTATCGCAGAATGTAAAATGGAAGACAATAGACCTACCCCAGTGGAAGGAACTGAAAAGACTATTGAAACGGATTTAATTGTTTCAGCCATTGGTCAATCACCAGATATAGAGGGGCTTGAAAGTTTAGGTAATGAAAAAGGATTTTTTGAAGCTGATGATTTTTTTAGACATAAAACTAAGGATGGACATTTTGTAGCTGGAGACATTGTTAGGCCTCATCTTTTAACAACGGCAATAGGGCAAGCTTCTATTGCTGCTCAATCAATAAAAAGTTATTTTGAAAATAAAGATTTCAAAAGAAGACCCAAAGTAGATGTGCATCATTTTCAATTATTAGAAAAATTGAGAGAAACAAATCTGGCTCCTGAAACTTATGTTCCTCCAATTGATAATCCAGCAGACCAAAGAGGAACAGATGGAAGCAAAACTGCAATTCATAATTACGAAGACAGATCGGCTCAAGAGGTTATACCATCAAATGAACTTTTTTTAGGTCATTTTAAGCATGAAGAACGAGTTAAAAGAGGCGAGGCTGTACCTACAGGCGATGATGTCATAGATCATTACGAAGATAGAATTATTGGATTATCTGAAGAAGATGCTATTAAAGAAGCTTCTAGATGCATGAGCTGTGGTATGTGTTTTGAGTGTGATAATTGTGTTATCTATTGCCCTCAGGACGCTGTATTTCGTGTAAAAAAAGATTCTGCTACAATGGGTAGATATGTTGATACTGATTATGATAAATGTATTGGTTGTCACATATGTGCTGATGTATGCCCAACTGGTTACATAAAAATGGGACTGGGTGAATGAACTTAGTAAATCATCGGAGAGAAAGTTGCCACTATTGTTCAGAATATTTGCAATTATATTAATACTTATAATCACCCCTACAACATTTTCACACGACGGTCAGACTCATAAGCTTGTGGGAAAATCAAAAGCTGATTTATTGGACTCCTGTGTTGAACCAACCGATGTAATGAGAAAAAAGCATTTTGAATTTTTATACCATCAGAGAGATTTAACAGTAATTGATGGCGTTAGAACAACAAAACATAGTCTTGCAAATTGTATTGACTGCCATGTCTCACGTGATGATCAAGGAAATTTTTTACCAATAAATGATGAAGGGCAGTTTTGTCATACTTGTCACATAGAAACAGCAACAAATATAGATTGTTTTAGTTGTCATGCATCTGTACCTAGGCATAATGAGGTTAAAACCAAAAATAGAAGCCAGGGAAATAATGTATCTGTTATATATAATCAACTTGAGAATATTATCAATAAGTAAGAATTATGAAATCAGTATTAAATAAATCCCCTCAGATACCAAGAAGAGATTTCTTATTTAAATCATTATCTGCTATGGCAGTTGTTTACATAATTCCAAATATTATTGAAAGTAGTAATGCTGCTAAACCAAAATCGGAAAAGGTTAGTTCTAAAACAAAGTGGGGAATGCATATAGACATAACAAAGTGTGTAGACGGTTGTACAGCTTGTATAGAAGCCTGTAATGATGAGAATGGTTTATATGGGCTAGGAAGACCAAAGACTGATTCCCAATGGATTAGAAAAATAAAACTTAGAGATTTAAAAACAAATGAAGTATCAGTTTTACCTATGCTTTGTCAGCACTGTGAAAATCCACCATGTTGCGACGTTTGTCCCACAGGCGCTTCTTTTAAACGTGAAGATGGAATAGTAATGGTTAATCAACATACTTGTATTGGATGTAGATATTGTATGATGGCTTGTCCTTTCAAAGCGAGATCATTTATACATGAAAATTTAACTATGCAATTGACTAATTCACCAAGAGGCAAAGGATGTGTTGAAAGTTGTAATTTTTGTGTAAATAAAATTGATCATGGTTCTGAATATACTGCATGCGAAGAAGCATGTACAAAGGAAGGTGGAGGTGTAATTTCATTTGGTGATCTTAATGATCCAGAAAGCAAGGTAAATAAAGCTATTGAAACGTCACCTGGCAGAAGATTAAGAGCTGATCTTAAATTGAAACAAAAAGTAACTTATACAGGAATTTAATATTATGAAACCAGGATCATTCTCTCGCTTCACAATTAATCAAAGATTATTTTGGTCTATATTTCTAGGTACAGGTTTTTTTGTATTACTAGGCATTTTTTGTGCTCATTATATGGAAACTGAAGGTCATTATGTAACAGGCATGGATAACCAAATCATATGGGGTTTGCCACATATTTTTGCAGTTTTTATGATTATCATTTCGTCTGGTGTTTTAAATATTGCATCGCTCTCATCTGTTTTTGATAAAGAGAAATATAAACCACTTGCTCCTTTGTCTGGCCTAATTGCTATCTCTTTTTTAATTGGTGGCCTAATTGTGCTAATACTTGATTTAGGTAGACCAGACCGTTTAATTGTTGCAATGACTACTTATAATTTTAAATCAATCTTTGCATGGAATATTTTTTTATACTCAGGTTTTTTTCTTGTTTTGCTAATTTATCTTTGGACAATGCTTGACTATGAGGTTAACAAATATTCAAAATCAATGGGCATATTTGCGTTTGTTTGGAGAATAATTTTAACAACTGGTACAGGGTCTATTTTTGGATTTCTTGTCGCCAGAGAGGCTTATGCTACTGCAATTTTAGCCCCATTATTTATTGTGATGTCATTATTGTATGGTGTAGCAATATATTATGCATATCACAGTAGTATTTGTTGGCTAAATAAAACACATATATCTGAGAAGATGCAAGATAACTTTAAAAGACTAATGCTCATCTTCCTATTTACAAATTTATATTTTCTAATTTTGTATCACATAACAAATATTTATATCTCAAAACATTTTGATTATGAAGTTTTCTTACTATTTAGCGGAGGTATATATACTATTTTATTCTGGGTTGGGCAATTTTTGATAGGAATAGTTATACCACTCATATTACTAATTTATAATAAAAATAATTCCCCATTATTATTATTAATAACTTCCAAAATAATCCTTTTAGGAGGCCTATTTGCAATTGCAGTCATTATAATTGGTGGGCAAGCATATCCTCTTAATATTTTCCCAGACCACCAAATTATAGAAAGCACTTTTTATGATAATGTTGTTCATTCATACATACCTTCAATTTATGAATTGGGTCTAGGTATAGGAGGGTTGGCTTTATCACATTTAATCATTCTAATTGGGATAGCTAATTTTAAATTCATACCAAAAGATATTTAAATTTTCATAGCTATATGAATTCGTATTTGATATCTTCAACAAAAAAATCCTCTGGTAAAACAATTTTTACTCTTGGACTTCTCAGATTATTAAAGCGATTGGGCTACTATCCATCTCCTTTTAAAAAAGGACCTGATTTTATAGATCCTCTTTGGTTATCAAGAGCAGCAGACAGACCGTGTTATAATTTAGATTTTTATATATCCTCAAATTCAGAAATCAAAAAGACTTTTCAAAACAATATTTTAAAAAACAACTTTTCAATTGTTGAAGGAAACAAAGGATTGTTTGATGGAATGAGTATATCTGGTTCAGATAGTAATGCTGCATTAGCTAAATTATTGAAATTGGAGGTTATACTAGTTTTGGATTGTACGGGCACAACACGAGGTGTAGCTCCTCTATTAAATGGATATAAGAATTTTGATAAGAAAATAAACTTTAAGGGTGTAGTTTTAAATAATATTGCTGGCGATAGACATGAGGGTAAAATTATTGGGTCTATTCAAGAATACACAGATTTTGATGTTCTAGGATCAATACAAAAAAACAAGAAATTAGAAGTTTTGGAAAGGCATTTAGGTTTAGAGCCAGTTTTCCAATCTATCGGCAGTGACAAAATCATTAATCAAATTTCTTCAATTATTAAATCTTCAATAAATCTAGAAAGCATTTTACCAAAAAAAATACCAAAAAATAAAAAAAATAGAATAATCTTAATGAATAATAAAACCAAATATAAAAATCTTACTATAGGGATAGCTAAGGACAAAGCTTTTGGATTCTATTATCCTGATGATTTAGAAAGATTTGAAAGTTTAGGTATTAAGATAAAGGCTTTTGACACAATAAGAGATAAAAAAATACCAAATGTTGATGCCCTATTTTTTGGTGGAGGATTTCCGGAAATAGTAGCATCAGAATTATCAAAGAATATAAAAATGAAATCTTCAATATTTACATATATAGATTCTGATAAACCAGTTTATGCTGAATGTGGTGGATTTATGTATCTTTGTGAAAGTATTACATTCAATAGGAAAAAATATAAAATGGTTGGAGCTATAAAAGGAAACATCATGATGCATAAGAAGCCAATAGGGAGAGGTTACATTAAACTTAATATAAATAAACAACACCCATGGTTTGAAAGTCAAACGGAAATTAGAGCTCATGAATTTCATTATTCTGATGTTAAGTTATTGAATAATAAGTATAAATTTGCATATGATGTAAAAAGAGGACATGGAATTAATGGTAAAAAAGATGGTTTAATATATAAGAATTTATTAGCATCTTATGCACACTTACGTGATACACAACAGTCTCAATGGGTAGAAAAATTTGTGAAATTTATTCACGATTGTAAAAAATAGAATGAAAAAAGAAATTTTTAATATAACTAGATCTGCAGCTGAACAAATCAAAAAAGCTTCTACTCAAGCTGATTCAAAAGATTGGCCATTAAGAATTGCTGTCAACGTAGAAAAGAATGGTAAATTTAAGTATCTTATGGGTTTTGATCAATCAAAAGAAGAGGACTTAAGACTTAAAATCAATGATATTGATATAATAATTTCACCAGATTGTATGACGAACCTGAAGAACTGTACGTTAGACTATGTTGAAATAGAAAAAAGTAATTTTCAATTTATATTTCTGAATCCTAACGACCCAGATTATAATCCACCAGATGAAGATTTAGACACAAACGTAACGCATGATCTGTAAATATAGTTTTTCTATCTTAATTCTTTAGGTAAGCTGAAAGTGATATCTTCTTCTATTATAGTAGTATTATTTTCAGTGACTGATGCACCATGACTTTCTAGATACTCAATAATTTCATCTATTAAGATTTCAGGGGCAGAGGCTCCAGCAGTTATCCCTATAATATTCTGTTTACTGATGTGATCTATATTTATATCATTTTTATTATCAACTAAATAAGCAGCAATATTTTGTTTTCCAGCTAATTCTGTAAGCCTCTTCGAATTTGAACTGTTAACTGATCCAACTACAATTAAACAATCACAAAACTTAAGAATTGATTTTACGGCATCTTGTCTGTTTTGGGTTGCATAACATATGTCATCTTTTGCTGGAGAAACGATATTAGGAAATTTAATTTTAATTTTATCAATAATGCTTCTAGTGTCATCAACTGAAAGAGTGGTCTGTGTTACATATGCAACATCTTTATTAGTAATATCAATTTTTTCTACGCTATCTTCATCTTCAATTAGATGTATTTTTCCAGACTCAGAATTGAATTGACCCATTGTTCCCTCAATCTCCGGATGCCCTCTATGTCCTATCAGTATCACATCTTTATTTTCAGATGCATATTTATGCACTTCCAAATGTACTTTTGTTACAAGGGGACAAGTAGCATCAAATATTTTTAAATTTCTTTTTTTTGATTCTTCTTTAACTTTAGAAGAGACACCATGTGCACTAAAAATGATGATAGAATTCTCTGGAACCGACCCTATATCTTCAATAAAAATTACTCCTTTATCTTTCAATTTTTCAATTACAAATTTATTATGAACGACTTCATGTTTTACATATATAGGATTACCAAATAGCTCAATAGCTTTATCTACAATATCTATTGCCCTTTGGACCCCTGCACAGAACCCTCTTGGATCTGCTAGAACAAGTTTTTTTCCTGCCAATTTTTGCATATCATTTCACTTTTAAAATCTTTACTTTCAAGAGAATGGACTGGCCCGCAAGGGGGTGATTTAAATCAATCAGAACATTTTCTCCTTCAATATTTTTTATCATACCAAAAGTTGAACTCTTTTCGCCAGCTTTTGTTTTTATATCAAACTCTAATACATTACCAACTTTTATCATTTTTTTCTGAGGGAACATTTTTTCTTTTATGGTTTTCATTTTCTTCTCATCTCTTAACCCGAAAGCGTCTTTTGCTTCTAGTTCTATGGTTTCTTCCTCATTTTGATTAAGGCCATATAAAGGAACTTCTAATTTGTGTGGAAGCAAACCATCTCCTATAGTGAAGATTATCGGTTTTTTATCAAATGTAGACTCAAATGTAATGCCATCGAGATTGGCAATAGAATAGTGCATTTCCACAGTTGATCCATACTTAATCATGTTTAATTATAAAATAATTTAATATAAGAATAAAAATGCCAAGAGAGATAAAGCTATCGGCAAAGTTAAAAATAGCAGGAAAATATATATTTTCATAATGAATAATAAGAAAATCTAATACATGTCCATGAAGTAAGCGGTCGATAAGATTAGCTGTTGCCCCACCAATTATGATATACCAGGCAAAAAGTTCAGATTTAGCAAAAGTATCAATATTTTTAATAACGAAATTAATGATTATAAGAAGGATGAAAAAAACAATAATTGAGAAAAAAATATTAGTCAATGCAGAAGCAGAATCAAACATACTAAATGCAATTCCTTTATTATATGTTTTAGTTAAGGTTATAAATTGATTTAGAATTATTGCATTAGCATCAAGATTATTTTCTATAAATTTTTTAGAAAAAAAATCAATAAGGACTGTAGTCAATATAATAAGAATTGAAAATAATCTCATTATGCTAATTGTCGTGACTCACCTTGGCCTTCAATATTTTCATAGCATCTAGAGCATAAGTTTTCATGGTTTTTAATAGTGCCAACTGATTCATTTTTGTGCCAACACCTTTCACATTTTTGGTTCAAATTTTTTTCTACATTAATAGAATAATTATAGTCAAAAATCTTTTTTGATTCCGTGTCATTTTTTAATTCATTTAGACTACAACTGGAAGTTATGAATATAAATTTTAATTCTTCACTGAAGTTTTTCAATTTTTTCAATAATTCAGCATCTGCACTGATTTCTAATGTTGCATCTAAGGGTGATCCAATTTTTCCTGAATTTCTTAGAGCCTCTAAATCCTTTGATACGTCATTCCTTAATTCAAATAGCAGTGTGCATATTTCAGATTCTTCTTTATTCAAATTAAACTCTTCGTCTATCCATTTTTCTAGAAAAATTGATTTTAATTTAGTCTCTTTTTTGTGTAGATAAATTTCTTCTGCGGTAAAAGATAGTATAGGTGCAATCCAAATATTTAACATTTCTAAAAGTTTATAGCAGGTGGTCTGACAAGATTTCCGTATTAAACTATTCTTTTGAGAAGTATATAAACGGTCTTTGATTATATCTAAGTAAAACCCACCTAATTCAGTTGTACAGAAATTCTGTATATCTTGAGCGATTTGATGGAATCGATATGATTCATAATTTATATATATTTTATTTTGTAGCTCTCTTGCTTTACTTAAAATCCATCTATCAAGTAGTAGCATTTTTTTAAAGTCTACCTGTTCTGAAGATGAATCAAAGTCATCTGTATTTGAGAGTAAAAATCTAGCAGTATTTCTCAATCTTCTATATGACTCGGTTGTCCTTTTTATGATTTCATCTGAAATGTTCATTTCTTTAGTGTAGTCTGTTGTTGCTACCCACAATCGTAAAATGTCAGATCCTTGATGTTTAATGATTTCTTGTGGAGATATTATGTTGCCTAGAGATTTGGACATCTTTTGACCTTCTGCATCAACAACAAAGCCATGTGTTAAGACTGATTTATATGGAGGTTTCTCAATTGTTGCTAAAGCTGTGATAAGTGACGATTGAAACCATCCTCTATGTTGATCGGAACCCTCAAGATATAAATCTGCTACTTCACCTAAACCTCTTTCTTGCATAGCACAAATATGAGTCACTCCTGAGTCAAACCAAACATCAAGAGTGTCTGTGACTGACTTATACGAATCATTATCATTTCCAAGCAACTGGGCTTTATCATAATCGAACCAACTC
>CEUS01143702.1_pt1 | contig 26650 bp, 18 predicted proteins | sample 427031 | NCBI WGS metagenome assembly CEUS01 (sample SAMEA2622837, study PRJEB7988) | marine metagenome | biome: marine biome (ENVO:00000447); feature: marine epipelagic mixed layer (ENVO:xxxxxxxxx); material: "saline water (ENVO:00002010), including plankton (ENVO:xxxxxxxx)" | depth 140 m | reverse complement strand
GAGCCCCTGTTCCGCCAGGGTCGCCTCTATGGTAGACAGGTGTGTCTGCCCGCCGTCGAGGAGGAGCAGGTCAGGCCACTCGTCCTGCTTCTTGGCCCAGCGCCCGACGACTTCGACCATCATCCCGAGGTCGTCGGGCGCATCCGACCTGACTATGTATGTCCTGTACTCCTCCTTCGAGGGCCTGCCCTCCCTGAGGACCACCGATGCACCGACGCGCTCCTTTCCAAGGGTCTGTGACATGTCGAAGCAGACGAGGTGGTCGAGCGAGTCGAGCCCCAGCAGCCTGGCCCCGTCGTCCGCGGCGGCCTTCTCGAGGTTACCTGACCTGGACCTGGAGCTCCTGATCACCTGGATCTCCGCGTTCCTGTCGGCCATGGCCCTCAGCTTGGCTAGCTCCCCCCTCAGAGGGACCCTCACCCTGACAGCACCAGATCTCCTCTCGGTCAGCCAGTCCGCCATGGGGTCCCCTAGAGGGGAAGGGACTAGCAGCGTCCTTGGCGGGCGCCTCTTCGCGTAGTGCTCGGATAGCACCAGAGAGACCGAGTCAGTCACGTCCCCCCTGTGTATCAGTGGGTAGTCCACGTTGCCCTGGATTATCCCGTCCTTGGCGTGGAGTATGACGATGCACCCCGAGTCGCCCTGCGAGGCGAACCCGACAGCGTCGCAGTCCTGGTAGAAACGGCTGGAGACTATGTTCTCAGAGATAGCGCTCTGGACTGACCCTATCATGTCCCTGATCCTGGCGGCCCTCTCGTACTGAAGCTGCCCGGAGGCCCGGTCCATCTGTTTCTGGAGCCTCTTGATCAGCACGCCGGCATCGCCGTCGAGCACGCTCTCCACCGCCCGTACCCTCTCCGCGTAGTCGCTGCCCCCTTCTGGCTCGACGTACCCGAAGGGCGCCTTGTCGCTCTTGTCGCGGATTCCGAAGTACCTCCTCACCAGTTTCACTACTAGCTTGGCTGAGCCCGCGTCGGGGAACGGCCCCCACGTCTTCGAGCCCTCAGGTGGGTGCCTGGTGTAGAGGATCCGGGGCTTCTCGTGGGACGTTAGCGCGATGAAGGGGAACGACTTGCCGTCCTTCAGCATCGAGTTGTACCTGGGTTGGTGCGTCCTGATCAGCTGCCTCTCTAGTACCAGCGCCTCTGAGGGGGTCTGGGTGACGATGAAGTCGAGCCTCTCGGACTCGTCCAGAAGCCGGGGGATCATCTCCCTGTCCGGGCTCTTGGAGAAGTATGACCTGACTCTGGACCTCAGGTCCGTCGCCTTTCCCACGTACGTTACTCGATCGTCCCCCCTTCGGAAAATGTACACTCCGGGCTTGCCCGGCAGGTCCAGCTTGCGGTGCTCTATGCCCATGGTACGTTGAAGCGGTGGGCGCTTGGTTTGATTTACACTTTGCAAGCCGACGTACCGTGATCAGCCAGCGCCAGCGCGCCATCCTCGCCCACCTCTCGGGGTTCGCGAGGGATCTGGAGGACTCCTGGGACGTTCCCCGTGGGCTGTCCCTGGTTGGCCTGGCCGAGCATCTTGGAGTAGTGCGATCAGCACTAAGCATCCCCCTGAAGTCACTGGAGGAAGGCGGGCTCGTAACGTCGAGGACAGCTCACGTGATCGGCGCTTCGCGAAGGAGGAAGGTGTTCCACGTAACGGAGAAGGGGAGGGAAGCATCAGAGTCCGAGGGGGCAAGGCCCCCTCGTGGAAGATCCGTGGGGCCCCTCCCCGATCTGACCTCAATACGGGGAAGGGTGGACGTAGTCGCAGGGATCTCTGAGAGCCTCTCAGAGGGCTCAAACGTACTCCTCGAGGGCCTCCCGGGAATAGGGAAGACGAGCGTGGCCTGCGCTGTCAGCCATTCGATGATCCAGGAAGGTTGGCAGGTTAGGTGGGCTACCTGCAACTCCGACTCCGACTCCTCATCTGTCGCAGGGATGTGGCTGGGGAGGAGGGCACCTTCGTCCAGTGATGCGATTGCGTCCAGGGTCGACTCTAAGCGGACGCTATTGGTCCTGGATGAGGTCCAGCAGATCAGCACCAGGCACTTCGCGGCAATACAGGACCTCATCGAGAGCTGCTCAGCTAAGTCGGCATCGTTGCTTGCCGTAACGAGGGCCCCAAACCCCTTCGCAGAAATGTCCGGATTCCACTCAGTCAGGCTGGATGGACTGGACCCACACCAAGCTAGGTCTCTTCTGCCTGACGAGATGGACGACGACGAGGCGATGGAGGTGTGCCGAGCAATGGACGGGCATCCCCTGGGGATCAAGCTCTGGTCGCCCGACGACGAGCTCCCGGGGGCCGGCGCAGTACAGGAGTACGTGGAGTCGACCGTCATCAGGAGGCTCAGCGAGGAGGGAACATCGTCCCTTGACGAGCTCTCGATATCCCCGCTGGCTCTGAGTTTCGACGAGATGGTGAATCCCGACGGGGCCGAAGAGCTTGACGACTCCGCGATCCTGAGGTGGTCGGGTCTGGAGGTGGAGCCCCATCACCTAGTCAGAAACGTCAGGAGGGCATCCATTCCAGACGAGAGGGCCTCAGAGCTACACTCCAGGATGGTCGAGGTCTGGTCCTCGAGGGACGGGCCCAGAGCCAGGAGGATCGAGGCCCATCACCGGATGGAGTCGAGAACGGAGGACTCCGGATGGCTGTCCGAGAATATCCCAGAGATCGCCAGTGAAGACAGCTCAGCAGCAGCGGTGGTCCTAGAACGGGCAATCTCAGTGATGCCCGAGGAGGAGATATTCGAGATGGCCGCAGACATCGCTCTAGAGAGGGGAGAGACAGACGTCGCATTCACCCATATCGAGTCGCTGAGCGAGGGGCCCAAGAGAGACCTGAGGTCAGCCAGGCTAGCCAGGGTGCAGGGTGACTGGAAGCTGGCAGAGTCCCTGGAGTCCTCCGCGATTCCGGGACTGGACCCCGAGAGCAGGGCCAGGGCCCAGATATCATCTCTGGCGAGGAGGTACGACGACCGGCTCCCTGGGGGGATAACCGAGAGCCTGGCCCAGGATCTGATGGAAGGGGCGGACTCTGTGGATATCTCGCAACTGGAGCCAGGAGATCGTGCCCTCGCATCACTAGCACTGGACCTCCTGAGGCACTCGCTGGCTCAGGATCTTGGCGACCTAGAAGCAGCATCTAGGACTCGAGAAGCTCTGGAGGAGATGATGGGTCCCGACGACCCACGGCTCCACTCTCTTGATTTGAGGGCCAGGCTATCGGCGGGCTCCGAGGGGGAGGCCTTCATGGAGGCCATGGATGCAGCGAGAGCTCACATCGACTCTTCGGATGACCCCATGGAATCCCTCAGGATGATGCACCTCGCCCTCGAGACGTGCACCAAGCCGCCCCAGTGGCTAATCGAGACTCACTCCTCCTTCGACCCAGCATCCCTCAGGGAGGACCTGGCCTCGCACAGGAGGGCCGCCTCGCACTGGTGGTACTGGAGGGGTGTTCTGGATATCGAGGAGAGGCTGTCAAGCTGGAAGGAGGCAATAGTGCGCCTGCGAACGGCCGAGTGCGGCCAGGCAGCCAAAGAGCTGATCGCCAGGCTGAGCAGGGAGCTCTAGATCTCGGCCCCAATCAGGGTCCTGGTGTCTACGATTCCGGGGACGGACCTTATTCCCTGCACGATGGCCTCGGTCAGCTCTGACTCGTCGTCCGCTTCGACCTTGACGAAGCAGTCGAAGTTGCCGAAAACCACCCAGATGCCCTTGACGCAGTCAATCTCGGATACCTTCTCTCTAACGCTGATCTCCTCTCCCGGCTCCGTGGTGATAAGTACGAATCCTACGGCCAATCTCACACCTCCACCGCAATCAGGGTCTCGGTCTTCCTTATCCCCTCGACATGCCTCATCTCCCCAATCAGGGTCTTGGACATCTCAATCTCGCTCTCGAAGTCTATCCTGGCTACCAAGTCTAGCTCACCATACACCACTGAGACCTCCGACACCGCTGACATGCTCAGAAGATGCCTGTACACGTCCCTCTCGCGCCCCGGTTCGCATGATATCAGAATCCAAGCCAGCGCCATCGAGCCGATGCGCCGACTGGCCGCTTATCACTCCTACTGTGGCGTATTTTGGGCTCGCTCAACTCCCGGAATAGATTAACGTGGAACGCGGGCGGCAGGGCCCATGCGCCCAGAGTCTAGCAGGAGGTTTTCGGCAGCGACCCTCGTCCTGATGTTCCTATTGTCCCCGATGCTGGCAGGCACATCCGCAGGGCTATCCAGATCCACTACTGTTTGGACGGGCACTGTCAGCCTCCCAGACGGATACCTAGTAGATTCTAACCAGGTGTTAGTGATACAGGCGGGGACGAACGTGCTACTGGGCGACGGCGAGAGGCTGGGAGTCAACGGGAGGTTGATCGTTGAGGGAACAGCAGGATCCCCCGTCACAATAGGCTCTATCTCCGGAGACCACCAGGGGGTACAGTTCAACTCCAGCTCGAACAACCTCGGCTCTATCCTGGAAAATGTAACCATCACTGATTCGGAGTACGGGGTGACAATCTACTCCAGCAACCCCTCGATAAACAACCTCACCGTGCATAACGCCCACCGGGTCGCCGTGGACATCTTCAGCGGGGCCTCCCCGAGGTTCACTGACCTGGTTATCGACGGAGGCGGCCAGGACGTTCACGGGTCATTGGAGACTTGGAGGTACGGAATAGGAATCTCCGCCGGAGACTTCTCCTCACCCATAGTGAATGGCGCGCAAATTGGCAACCTAGTAACCCGTGGAGTCAACTTGTGGTACAACTCGGGTGGACTCTGGAACGGCATTTCCGTCTACAACATCACAGGGGCGACATTGGCAGCCGGGTGCGCCTTCTGGATTGAGGACTCATTCCCTCTGTTCACGGACTCTAACGTCTCTAGGTCCGACAACGGAATCATCGTAAGGCACATCTCTCAGGACTCTACGACTCGCCCCACTTTCCAAAACACCAGGATAGAGGACAGCCAGTACAGAGGGGTCCTGGTAGAGAGGTACGACCACACCAACTACTCAAATCTCCAGACGAATGCGGTGTTCGAGGGCCTGGAGGTCAGGGGGACCGGTGGCCCGGGAGCTAAGACGCCCGGACTGGGAATAGGCGCCGCATTCGACGTAAATACCTCCGGGGTCAAGGTTACCGACGCGCTGATAGAGGACAACGCGATAGTCGGGTTCAGGGCATACACAACAGACTCATCTACGTCGCTCGCAAACGTCACGATCAGGAACAACGGCCCCGAATCCCCGGCAAACCCGCACGAGGGAGCAGGCCTGCTCTTCAGAAGCACTAGCTGGACCAGCAAGGGGCCTGCCGAGATCTCCAACTTAGTTGTCGAGAACTCAACTGGCTCTGGAGTCGTTATGGCGAAGGGCGGAGCAATAGGAAGCAACTGGACTATCAGGGACAACGGTGCCAACGGAGCCACGTTCACCGAGTTTCACCCGAGGGTGGAACACCTAGTCAGCGAGCGTAACGAAGGTCACGGAGTTTCAGTGATTGACTCAAGCAACGTCGAGCTATCATTCGTACACACCTCCGGAAACGGTATCGGCTCACCCGGGAGTGCAGGGATATACTTCCGTGAGTCAAACTACGTGATGAGCGGCGGTAAGAACGTCTCATGCCATTCATGCACTTCGGACGGTGACCAGCGAGGAATAGTGGTCACAGACAGCATCGATCTGCAGCTTATTTCCACGACAGTGGAGGGCTCCCTCAGCGAGCCTGCAGTCGAGATAGACAACAGCGGCAGCCTATTTTCAGGCACCGTGATTATCGACGACATGACAGTCATCTCGCAATCCTCGAACTACTCGGTACTTCTAGAGGAAGTCGATGCGGAGATCAGCGGCCTGGACATCAGTGGGGATGGCGGTGGGTTGTTCTGGAGCGCTAGGGGCTCAACCCCATCCCACTTCTCGAACAGCGTGATCTGGGACAGCGACTCTCATTGCATCGACCTCGTCTCGCATACGGAGCTGATTGCGAATGGAGTTTCGCTGATGTGCGACGACTCCCAGCCATTCCTCGACCATAGCATTGCCAATTTCACCTCCTCGTCCCTCGTCCAGGGATCGGGTGCCTCCAACTCATTCATCCTGAACTCAAGCTCCCATCTGAGGTGGATCTCCTCGGAACCAATTCTAACTCCGCAGAACTCCGAGGACGACAACATCCTGGACATAATGTGGAACTTGGACGTACACACGATCAACCAGAACCTGCTGAATATTCCATTCGCAGCGGTCAACATCTCGTTCGACCAGTTCGAAGAGGAGGTTTTCGCGACCCAGCCGTACGAGGGAATGTATGATTACGGTCCGTTCATAGGGAAGAGATGGACACCCATCCAGGGATGGTCACAGACTAACTCGGCCTACGTCGGTTGCGAATATGACGGTGTCCACAACGACTCTGCATCAGTCATGGTCGATGATGACAAGAGAATTTACTGCAGGATGGAGCTTAGCAACCAGCCGCCATTCATCCAGTGGGCGACGCCTCTGGACGAGGAGGAGTTTTCCAGCGGGAGCGAAATCCAATTCGACGCCAGCAAAAGTTGGGATCTAGACTTCGACGATCTTACATACAGCTGGACAAGCAGCATTGACGGAGACCTGATCTCAGCGTGCTCACAGCCCTCCGGCGCCAATTCGTCGTTCTTCATCGCCAACCAGAACGGCTCAGACTGCTTGTCAGATGGAAACCACCTGATCACACTGGAGGTCTGCGACTCCGAGGGGCATTGCACAAACGAGACCAGAGGGGTAGAGCTGGTCAACCTCCCACCGGTTCTAACCGTGGGTACCACCCCTTCGATCTCTTCCTGGGGCGTTCTTTACCTAGGTAAGACAGCAAACGTAACAATTCACCTCGAGGGCACCTATGACCCCGAGGGCGGTGACCTTTGGTGCTGGGCCGAGGCCTCGTTCGAGGCTGTTGATCCTGACCCAGAAAACCCTAGCTGTCCATCTCAGATAGTCAGGTCCTTCTCTGACTCCTCTGAGGACGACTTCACTGTCTCAGTCATAGCCTTCGATGGGGTCAACCCTTCTGTCTCCTGGACCTTCAGCGTGGAGCTTTACAACGAGATTCCGGAGCCAGAGATGGAGATTACGAGGAATGGGGAGACCTCTGCCGATTGGGTTCGCCTGGATGGTTCCGAGACCAAAGACCCTGAGGGTGACGAAATAAAGTTCGAGTTCCACAGCGACATCGATGGGCTCCTGGGCTCTGGAGCGACGCCATCAGACTCAGTTGAGTGGATAGGCACGCTTAGCAAGGGAAGCCACACAATCACGATGAAGTCCAGTGACACAAGGGGTGAGCACGCAGGCCAGTGGAATACGGTGTCAGAAACGGTTTCAGTAAACAACTCAAAGCCATTTGCCAGGATCTCTGGCCCCATGTCGGGGACCCTCATCGACTCATCTGAGCTAATACAACTCGACTCAACTGGTTCCGGGGACTGGGACTTATCTTGTGCGGATCTCCCGGACAACGGGAGCGGTTTGCTTTGCGATCCGGGTGCGGTATCCAGCAAAGACCTCGTCGGGGTCCTATGGGAGTCGAACCAATTGGAGAGCCCCATCGGAGGAAGTTGGAATTTGGGAACAAGGCTTCCAGCAGGGGATCACACCATCACGCTTACTCTCGACGACGGGAGCGGGCCAGTTGCCGACCAGATTGAATTGATAGTGTCGGAGTCGCCCCCAGTACTGATCCTCGACTCACCCGTCCCTGACGTTCAAGTATACTCAAACCTACCCGTTCTCTTCGACTTCAGGAATTCGATAGACTATGACGGGGACGGATTCACGGTGTCGGTTAGCTCTGACATCATGGGAGCTATACTGGAGGACAAGTCTACAAATTACTGGTACAACGACTACCTTTTGGCCGGGACCCATACCCTAACTTTCGAGCTGACTGACGAGAAAGGGATGGTGAGGACCCACACTCAGTCTATCACAGTCCTGGAAACGGGACCCGTTGCCGTGATATCCGGAATGGATGACGGACAGTACCTTCCTCCGGGCCAGATGGCTCAGCTGAGCGCGACCGAATCGTTCGACTACGACAACGACATAGTACTCTATGAATGGAGTATAGATGGGCAGGTAATAAGCGATAGGCAGACCCTAAACATCTCATTCCAACCCGGGGTTGTCAGAATAGATCTCCTGGTGAAGGACTCAAGGGGGGACATCTCGACCTCCTCTGTAAACCTGACAATAGGCTCAAGCGCTCCGCAGCTCTATGACCTGACAGTTTCAGTACTGAGTGTGAAAGAAGGAGTTCCAACAGAGGTTGTCACTACCATCAGGCTTGAGGACCCAGATGGAACTACGGACACCGTGAGGGGTGAACTAACCTCTGGAGGGGTCTCAGAAGCCATGTATTTCCGAGACGACGGGACTAACGGGGATGCAGTGGAAGGTGACGGAATTTGGACCTCCAGGTTCGCATGGGTTGTGTCTGGAGGCTCATGGGCCAGGGTAGAGGTTTGGGCAATAGACGGCGAACTGGTCAGCCCCGGGCAGGTCCATACAGTCCCAATAGTGGATCCCGAAAACGGGGGATTGGACTCTTGGGTCGCATTCATGGGCATCCCAGTCCTCTTGATGGCGATGGCCGGGTTCACTTTAGCTGGACTGGCGTACAGGAGTAGGGTGATGTCCGAGGTGGCCAAGGACATGGAGGAAATCGAGTCGTGGTCCTCCTTCGATCCGAGGGAGTTGGACGAGGAGTTCGACTCCGAACCTATCCCTCAGGACCCCAAGGAGTAGACTCCCTGTTCAGACCCACCCTCTTGGCGAATAGGAACTTGAAGTTCTTCCAGCCGTCACCCCATGTGTTGATCTCGGCTTGTCCCACCCTAGCCCTGTAAGGGACGGACACCTCGATTGCCTTTTTCTTTCCAAGACACCTCCTGGCATTGATCTTCATCTCCTCGGACAGTGGCATCCCGTCATTGGTCGGACGCATCTTTGAATTGTCGAAGATACTCTTTCTGAAGACCCACATCCCAGACTGTGAGTCATGAATGCCATACCAGAATAGCAGCCTAGCAGTGAATGAGAGCGCCCAGTTACCGAATCCGTGAAGCCCCGACATCGAGCCTTCTTCGGCCCTCCTTAGCCTATCGCAAGTGATGAACTCTATATCCTCATTCACCAGCTTTCTCACTAGTCCAGGCACCTCCTCTCCCGGGTAGGTGCAGTCTGCGTCCATAGTGACAATGATATCTCCTGTGGCCATTGCGAATCCTGTTCTGTAAGCCCTACCGTACCCCTTTCGCGGCTCTAGGTAAACTGTGGCGCCCTCTTGCTCTGCAAGCTCTCTAGTTCGGTCGTTTGAGTCACCATCTACGATAAGGAAGTCCATGGATTGGCACCACCCATCATTGGGCACGCTTCTGATGGTGTCCACGATCGCCTCCTCCTCGTTTCTGGTGGGGATGACCACCGTAACGTGCACAGGGAGAGTATCTTCCATGGGGATTAGCCTAATGAGGGTGTATTTTTGAACCATTGTGACCCCATTTTCTTGCCCGTTCTCTTCAATAACGCAACCCGGGACCGGTTTCCGGGGGAACTCATGCACATAGCGATGATCTCAGGGGAGTACCCTCCTAGGTGGGGCGGAATGGGATCCACGGTATTCCACCTGTCATCCAAACTGGCCGAGATGGGGCACAGGGTTTCAGTGATTACCAGAAGATCAAGGGGACATGCACCTAGGGTGGATGGCGTTAGCATCATCCAGGTCCCCTGGACCAAGATCCCCATGGCATTCACGCGATCTTATGGTAGGTCTGCATTGAGGGGGCTGGTTAAAGTTCACGAAGAAAACAAGGTGGACGTCGTTCACCTACACTGTCCCATGGTTTCTTGGGATGCAAGCCAGTTTGACATGTGCGAGAGGGATGTTGCCCCCGTTGTCTCTTCCATGCACGGGACCTGGATGGGGGAGAGGGATGGTCTGCTGCTGGCTGCCAGGTATGGGGAACCAGCGGTTTGGTCAAACCCCAACGATATCGCAATCAGGTTCCTAGCAGGAAGGTACTCGGCCTTTGAGAAGTCTGCAATCAGGAAATCCGCAGTAGTGGTGCCAAATTCCAGAGCGACTAAGTCGGATTTGGAATCCAGGTACGAACCACCTACGGACTGGGACTGCCAGGTTATCCACTGGGGGGTTGACACGAACATGTTCGTTCCGCCACACAGGGACAGCGAGGACGTAGCTCACAGCGACAGCGAGATTAGGAATAAGTACTCCATTTCCAGCGAGACACTTCTGGTTCTAGCTGTGGGGAGGCTCGCAGCTAGGAAGGGCCACGGAATGCTACTCAGGTCATTCGCTAGGGTCTTGGCCTCAACAAACGCGCACTTGGTAATAATAGGAAGGGGGGCCCTCAAGAGGAGGCTAATCCGTTTGGCAACGAAGCTGGGTATTGGGGGGAATGTTTCGATAGAGTCCGGGATGGGATTCGAGGAAATTGCTGAGATGTACAGAGCCGCTGATCTTGTGGCATACCCCAGCTACTATGAGGGGCAGGGGCTGATCCCTCTGGAGTCCATGGCAAGTGGAACGCCTGTGGTCACGGTAGACCACGGGCCTCTTCCTGAGATGGTTGATCAGACCGTTGGGGCCCTATTCGAGATGGGTTCCGAAACATCACTGGCCGATGCAATACTTTCGGAGTCATCTTCCAAGAAGGATTTGCTAGAAAAGGGTGTGGAGGGAAGGCGTAGGGTCATGGATATGTTCAATCTAGAAGGAAACGCTAGGGACTTCCTGGGAGTCTACGACCGGGCAATATCGAAATCCAAATAGGGGGGAAACTCTTGATTGCTAATCCTCCTTCGGGTAGTTGATGCCGGACTCAACTGTATCGCCTAGGAGGTCGAAGAGCGCAGTCGCCGCCAACTTCAGCATCATCACGGTGGTTTCCTACCTCGTCTTGGTAAATCTGAAGCCGATACTGATGCCTCTGGCAATAGCCATCCTGATATATTTCCTGATCAGGGCCCCCGAGCAGTACCTAATCGAGAGGTACGCAATCGTGGCTAGATTGCCTATGATGGCGTATGCAATCATCCTCCTGACAGGTTCACTTGTAGCCTATGCGGTTTCTATTCTGCTCTACAACAACATTGACGATTTCATCAGCGAAGTAAATGCGGAAGACGGACTCAGGGTAAGATTCGACGAGAAGTGGGAAGCCCTATCTGATGCCAACCTGTACGGACTTGAAGACGTGATTACGAGTCAGGAGGCCATAGAGAACCTTCTGGACCCCGAGACAATCCAGCAATTCGTAACCGAGATTCTCGCCGACGTAGCATCGTTCATGACCACCATGGTCACTGTTGCGATTTTCCTCATCTTCCTGGTCCTTGAGGAGAAGAGCCTTCCAGGCAGATTCAAGGCAGCCTTCCCAGACTCTTACGATAGACTTGAGGCTATAGTTTCGAACTCCTCAGAGTCAATCTCAACCTACGTTATTTCCAAGGCCACTTGCAGTGCAGGGCAGGCGATAATTCTGGCACTGCTCCTGTGGATTATGGGCATCCCAGGGTGGTTCCTGTTCGGGACTCTTTGCTTCCTCCTGGACTTCATACCAGTTCTCGGTGCCCTTCTTGCAACAATCCCCCCGCTAATCATTGCCCTGATTGTCCTGGATCCACTCCACGCTCTTCTCCTCGGAGCAGCCATGATCGCAAACCAACAGTTATTCGGATCGATAATCGAGCCAAACCTTTCGGGCCAGAGGTTAGGAATCTCCCCACTGGTCCTAATCCTGACGGTGATGGTCTCTGCTTCTGTTTGGGGCATCTCTGGGGCGATAATTGGAGTCCCAATCATGATTATCGCTAGGATAGCACTTGAGGAGGACGAGAGAACTCGACCGATCGCTCTAATGCTAGCAAAAAAGGCTACTGAAGAGGAATAGTCACCTAGGCGTGACTACTGCCAAGACAGCCTCAGACCTGATGGAAACTAACCCCCCTATTCCTTCGTTGTGAAGTCCTCTGGTCGAGAAGGACAGAACCTCCCCAGACAGCTCCCACCTAGCCCCTTCTAACCAGACCCTTCCTGTCTCGAGAGCGAAAACGGAGAAAATCACGCCCTCGTCGATATCCAGCTTCAGCGCCCCCTCTTCAGGATGCAATCTCCGAGTAACGTGCCCCTCGTGGTGAAGTCGGATTATCGCTCCGTGCGGTGATTCGCTTAGGGCTGCCCAGTTCCCCAGAAGGTGTTCGGGCGACCCCCCCTCTACTCCTATTACGTCTATCTCTCCGAAGCCCCTATCCGTCAGAAGACCGATGGATTTTACCAGATCGCTGCTGGATTGCCCTGGAAGCTCCTGCACAGCCCCCTCCCAGCTCTCAACGTCCAATGAGTCTAGGTCGCCGATTGCCTCAATGACATCAAAGCCACACTCCGAGGCCTTCTCGGCTCCTCCATCGACTCCGAATAAACTGGCATCTCCAGTGACAACCGAATTTGTGACCCTTCTTGAGGGAGTGGAACCGTTGCACCAAAGTACCGCTCGCATAATACCCCTACCGAACCGACAACTTACCTTCTGACATAATCGTGACATCCTCAAGGGTTACTTCCGGGCTTCTGATCACTCCTCTTAGGTGCAGACCGACTCGCGCCGAACCTCCGAGGTGTGTATTGTCCCCGAAGCCGAAGTACGATGAGCCTCTGACAACCAGATCCTCAACTTTGTTCCCTACGAGGTAGGTGGCCTTTGGATTCATTCCGAAGCCAAACTCAGCCACAGTCCATACCAGGTCTCTTTTCGAGCCTCTTAGCCCCTCTCTTGCGAGGTTGTAGACTGACTTGATCCCTTCAGCGGCTTCGCCCCCTGTGACGCCAGTAACCAAACCGTCCCTTACTTCGAAAGATATCGGCTCGCTTAGCAGATCACCCTCCCAAGAACCACCGATGACAATCTTGCCGTTCATTGAGCCCTCTTTTGGGAGAACGAACACCTTTCCAGCTGGGAGGTTCGAGACTTGCTGTGGCCGGTTGCAGATTCCATTGTCCTCCAGAACCCACCTTCCCCCGGTTTGGAACTCAACATCTGTCCCCGAGTCAGAGACAACCCTAACCTTCCTCCTCCTTCGGAATACAGACCGCATACCGCTAATTTCTCGTTGCAATGCGTTGTAGTCTGCAGTCATCCCTCCAGATTCGAAGACCCTTCTGCTTATCCCGGGCATGGAAACTATCCTAGCACCTTCTTTGGTGGCCTGCTGCCTGGCCCGTGTATGGGTCAGTGAGTCCTTTGTTGCGATTATGACAACCCTGTTCTTCCGCATTATGTCAGCCACTGGCAATGGTGGCTCCTTCCCCGGCCTCTGTGTTGGCGGCATCATGACCAGGAGAATCCTGTCGGTGACCCTAGCAGCCTCTTCGTAGAGAGACTGGCCTATTTCGGATGTCTCAGGATCAGTAATTATGAGGACGTCCTCCTCCCTCCTTACTTGGAGGCACGTCCGTACAACGGAACGGGCTGTGGCTAGCATTGCTTCGGAGCTTCCGAGGTCTTCAGATGCATCCTCGGGAGGCATGTGGGTCCGGCCTAGGTGGCGCCCAGTATTGATACTTCACTCGATTAGGGTTAGGTCCTTGCTTCTGTTGGAAATCTCTGCAAATATGTCCGAAACGAACTCGTTTAGATCAACCCCGTTCTTCTGATCTCCGCCCCTTCCCCTTATCGAAACAGTATCGCCATTCATTTCATCATCGCCTAGGATGACCATGTATGCTGGCCTAATCTTGCGATGCATTCTGATCTTCTTGCCTATGGTGTTGTCAGAGTCGTCCACGCTGACCCTTACTCCCGCAACCTCCAGAGACTCTCGGACCTTCTCTGCGTAACTCTTGTGCTTTTCAGAGATAGTGATAATCTGAACTTGGATGGGTGATAGCCAGGTCGGCAGGTTCCCTGCCCACTGCTCTAGGAGGAATGCCACGAATCTCTCGTGGGTCGAAAGGGGTGCCCTGTGGATCACGAACACCTCCCCGTTTTCGCTCCCCGTCTCGTCCATGTACGATAGCCCGAACCTCTCCTTGGCAGCGAAGTCAAGCTGGATGGTCGCCATGGACTCCTCCCTGCCAAGAGCGGTTCTGAACTGGATGTCTATCTTGGGCCCATAGAAGGCCGCCTCCCCTATTGCCTCCGTGTACTCCACCCCCAGATCGTCCAATATCTTCCGAAGATGGTCCTGAGTAGCCTCCCAGTTCTTTGGCTGGTCGATGTACTTGTCCTTGTTCTCGGGGTCCCAGAGGGACAGGCGGAAGTCGTAGTCCTCGAACCCGAAGGTAGAGTAGTAGTCCTGTGCCATCCGGATATTCCCTTCAACCTCGCCGGCGACCTGGTCCAGAGTACAGTAGATATGAGCGTCATTCATAGAAAGCATCCTCACTCTCAAGAGACCGGCTAAGGTTCCAGAGAGCTCGTTGCGGTAGACAGTTCCGTACTCGGCTATCCGAATGGGGAGCTCCCTATAGGAGCGTTTGCTATTGGTGAAAACCAGGTGGTGCATGGGGCAGTTCATCGCCTTGAGGTAGTACTCGCCGTCATCCATCTTCATCGGGGGGTACATTCCCTCCGAGTAGTGAGGAAGGTGGCCACTAGTCTCAAACAACTCCTTCTTCCCGAGAACAGGAGTCGTCACTCTGACATAACCGTAAGACTCCTCCGTCTCTACTGCGAATCTCTCAATCTCCGACTTTAGGACCTCTCCGTTCGGGAGCCAAACAGGAAGTCCTTTCCCAATCAACTCGTCTATCATGTAAAGGGACATCTCCCCCCCAATCTTCTTGTGATCTCTCTTGGATGCCTCTTGGAGTTGCTTCTCTCGGTTCCTAAGGCCATCCTTCGAAGCGTAACACATCCCGTAGATCCTCACAAGGGACTCCCTGTCCCTGTCCGCCCTCCAGTATGCCTGGCTAGTGCTCGTTAGTTTGAACCATCTAAGCTGCGATGTAGCGGAAACGTGAGGCCCACGGCAGAGGTCAACGAAGTCCCCTTGTCGATAAGCGGAAGACCCCACGTCGTGACCAATCTTGTCATCCATTATCTCAAGCTTGAATGGGTTCGAGGCGAACATCTCTCTCAGGGACTCGTTACCGTGCTCCTCTCTCTCCATTGGGATATTCTGCTTGACCAGCTCTTTCATACGCTTCTCGATTTCACGCATTTCATCTTCCCCAATCGGGTCCATATGGAAATCGTAGTAGAATCCGTGCTCAATCGGTGGCCCTATTGTGGGTTTAGCATCAGGGAACAGTTCTGTAACTGCTTGGGCAAGAAGGTGTGCGCAACTGTGCCTCAAGATGTACAGGCCCTGTTCTGACTCACCCACGATGGGCTCGACTTCGCAATCCGAGTCTAGTATATGTGACATGTCCCGCTCCTCGCCATCAACCACAGCTGCAACCGCCCCAGACTTCTTTCCGTGGACGTTGCGGATTACATCTCCAACAGTAATGCCACTCGCGTACTCATGCGACTCTCCATCGCCAATGTGAACGGAAATCATGGTCACTGGGATCCCTCGTCGGCTACGCCGACGGCCCGCTGATATGAAGGCCTTGGCCGATGAATAGGGCTTCAGACCTCATTCTATGGTAAATTGCGTCCCCGCCCGCCCTTCCAACATGTCTTCCAAATCGGTGAGGGCACCGATGACTGCTCTCTCTCCAGTACGCCTAACGAAGTCGCATGCCGCCTCTACTTTGGGCCCCATGGACCCAACCTCAAACTCCCGGCCATCCATATCTTCTGGAGTTACGCTATCTATCTTCTTCGCACTATCAGTCCCCCAGTCTTCGTAAACGCCATCTGCATCCGTCGCCAAGATCAGGAGCCTCGCATCCAGTTGCCTAGCCAGTAAGGCACTAGCCCGATCTTTGTCGATGACAACTTCCACCCCCCCAAGGTCCCCATCAGAGTTGTATGCCGTCGGGATGCCTCCTCCTCCAGCGCAGATGACTATGGTCTCCTTCTCCAAGAGCCAATGAATCGGGCGGAGCTCGAAAATCCTGTGGGGCTCCGGAGAGGGAACTACTCTTCTCCACATCTCTCCCTCAGGAGCTATTTTCCAACCCTTTTCAGATGAAATTCTCAACGCGTCCTCTTCGCTGTAGACTGGGCCAATTGGCTTCGTGGGATTCTTGAATGATGGATCTTCCGGATCCACTTCAACCATCGTTAGGATCGTTGCAAATGCCGTCTCTGTGGGCATCAAGTTGCCCAACTCTTGCTCGATCATGTATCCAATCATTCCCTCGGTCTGTGCCCCCAATACATCAAGTGGGTACTCTTCAACACCCTCGTAAGAAGCGGATTGAAGTGCAAGCAGACCTACTTGAGGGCCGTTTCCATGGGTAATAACAAGCTGATGCTCCTTTGCAAGCGGAGCTAGAGCCCTGCAAGCTGCTCTGACGTTCCTGCGCTGATTCTCTGCAGTAAGTGGCTCGCCACGCCTCAATAGGGCGTTGCCCCCCAGTGCTACCACGACCCTCATCGTATTGCTGCCGAGCGTGAACCGATAAGAACACGCCCCCTTTGGGATGCCCATGGCGCGTATCGGGCTATTGGCAAATCCCGATGCTGGGCTTGGGGGCAGGCTAGGTCTCAAGGGCTCAGACGGACAGGCCGAATACGCTCGTTCCAAGGGGGCTGAAGACAGGTCTGGGCCACGAATGAGCTCTATGTTGGAGCACTTCTCAAGAATCCATAGGGACGAATCCGAGGAAATAGAATGGGTGACAAGTCAAGGAAGGATGGGAACAGACTGGGTAACGGAGGGCTCGGTGAAGGGCTCTTTCAGTTCTGTACACGAATCATCGGGGGAAACTTCAGCCTCAGACACCGAAAACGCGGTTAGAAAGCTGCTCGAGTCAAAGATACAATTGCTTGTATACTCTGGCGGTGATGGAACTACTAGAGACATAGTCTCAACTCTGGAAGCTGCAGGCTCATCCGAACTACCAATTATCGGAGTTCCATCTGGGGTTAAGATGCATTCTGGATGCTTCGCAAGCTCCCCTAAGGCGGCTGCAGAGGTCCTGTCTGCTTGGATTCACGGCGACCTTCTGGTTTCTACCACTGAAGTGCTTGATCTCGACGAGGAACTATACAGGGAGGGAAAGTGGGTAGTGAGACTCTACGCAGAGGCTTTCTCACCAAACTCTCCAAGATGGATGCAGGGGTCCAAACAGCTGATTCAGACTGAATCCGAGGAGGAGGTTCTAGAGGGACTTTCTGACCACATAGAGCAGTCATTAGTTGACGAAGAGAGACTGATAATCTGGGGTTCAGGAGGCACTCTTAGGACAATTGGCGGAAACATCGGATTCCAGTTGACTACTTTGGGCATAGATGCCACAATCGGAAGAAAACAGGTCGGCACAGATTTGGACGAAGCTGGACTAATCGAAATCCTTAGCTCCCACAGCGGAGCAACAACGCTCCTCCTTTCCCCTATGGGGGGGCAGGGTTTTCTGATTGGAAGGGGAAATCTCCAGCTCTCGCCATCAGTTCTAAGGGAGATAGGGACAGACAACGTACTGGGGGTGGTAACCCCGGCTAAGCTGCTCTCTGTTAGAGCACTTAGGATCGAGACTGGCGACGAAGACCTGGATGAGGAATTCTCCTCCAAGAGGTACATGAAGATCCTACAGGGATACCGAACCACTAGGATTCTACCAGTCTCGGTAGATTAGACTTCCATGCCCGATGCCGCCATCAGGAGGCCTAGGAATGGTGGACTGGGCCTATCAGGCCTGGACTTGAATTCAGGGTGGTACTGAGTGCCGACGAAGTACCGATGCCCTTCCAGTTCCATGATCTCGCACCTCTCCCCCGTCTCGTCCTTCCCTACGTAAACTAGCCCCGCCCTCTCGATGTCTTCGATCAGATCTGGGTTTACCTCGTACCTGTGCCTGTGCCTCTCGTCAACGTGATCTGCACCTCCGTACAAGCCCCTGATCTTGCAGTCCTCAACCAGGAAGGGCGTGGGCTTGGTTCCAAGTCTCATGGTCCCTCCCATGTGGGTCTTGGATATCTCCGGCATGAACACTATCGCGGGATGGGGCGTGTCTTCTTCGAACTCTGTTGAATTGGCACCCTCTAGGCCGAGAACGTTTCTGCAGAACTCTATTGTGGCCACCTGCAGCCCGAGGCAGACTCCAAGGTATGGTATATCGTTTAACCTAGCGAACTCTGCAGCCTTTATCTTTCCCTCAATCCCTCTTATTCCGAAGCCACCAGGGACAAGAATGCCATCCGCCTCCTTCAGTAGGGACCAAGCCGACTCATGAGCCTCAGGGTCCGCCCCCTTTGCTTCGTCATCGAGGTCAGTGGACTCTATCCAATCTATGACTAGCTTCCTGTTGACTTTGAATGATGCGTGTTGAAGGGCCTTGATTACGCTAAGGTATGAGTCTGCCAGGTCAGTGTACTTCCCTGCTACTGCTATGTGCACCTCCTCTGCTTTGTCAAGAGTGTCCACGTGATCCGCCATTTCCCTCCAGTCATCCAGAACCTCTCTTCTCGACGGAAGATCGAAGCCGAACCTCTCAGATAGCATCCTTGTCACTCCCTGTTCGTCTAGCACTATGGGGACCTGGTAGATGTTGGATACGTCATGAGCCGAAACTACAGCCCCGGGAGGGACATGGCAGAACGCTGAGATTTTTTCGCGCGTCTCTTCAACCAGTGGGCTCTTCGATCTGCATACCAGCATATGGGGGTTGATCCCAAGCCCCCTGAGGTCCTTGACCGTGTGCTGGGTAGGCTTTGTCTTCTGCTCTCCAACTGGTCCCATTACCGGAATTAGGCTAACATGTACGAAGCAGACGTTCTCCTGCCCAACTCTGAATTGGAATTGACGGAGGGCCTCAATGAATGGGGCGCTCTCGATGTCTCCTACAGTACCCCCCAATTCAATAACACAAGCATCCGGCTCCTTTCCGTTCCCATCGCTGGGGGTATGTGCGACGCGCTCAATCCAATCCTGAATCTCATTGGTGATGTGCGGGATAACTTGGACGGTCTTGCCCAGGTAGTCACCCCTCCTCTCCTTCTGGATGACATTGTCGTAGACCTTTCCGGTGGTGATGTTGTTCTCCCTAGTAAGGCAGACGTCCAGGAACCTCTCGTAGTTCCCCAGGTCCAAATCCACTTCTCCTCCGTCATCTAGAACGAAAACCTCGCCGTGTTCGAAAGGAGACATAGTCCCCGCGTCGCAGTTCAAGTAGGGATCAATTTTGACAGCAGTTACTCGCAGTCCTGCGCTTTTTAGAAGAACTCCGATGCTGCTGGCCGTTACTCCTTTCCCCAGTCCGGAGAGGACACCACCCGTCACGACGACATACTTCATCTCATCAACGGGGTCTGAAGCCGTTGACCCTTGCATATCAACATTGGCCAATTAGATGCTGCATGCCTCTGCTTTAATTTCAAGTAGCGCCAGAATTAGGGGCAGTCATGTCGGACCCTCCCGGGGACAATGTTCTGGTAACCGGAGCTCTGGGCCAGATTGGGACTGACCTAGTTGAGGCGCTAAGGGAAAAACATGGCAACTCTTCAGTAATCGCATCAGACATCCGCCATGCTAATGGCCATCCATCCGCAGAAGATGGCCCGTTCAGGCTGCTAGATGTTTTGGATACAGACGCAATTACGGAGATTTGTATTGAGGAGCAGGTCGGTACAATTTACCATCTAGCAGCGTTACTATCAGCTACTGGGGAGCGTGATCCAGAGATGTGCAGGAAAGTGAATATTGGAGGAACCGTCTCTGTACTAGAGGCAGCCAAGGAATGCTCTCTGAAGGTTTACTCTCCTTCCTCAATAGCAGTTTTCGGGCCCGATGCGCCAAAGCACGCCCCCCAGGTGACCGACCTAAACCCGACAACGGTATACGGTGAGACGAAAGTAACGGGTGAGGCACTAGCGCTGGAATACAGGGAGAAGTACGGCGTTGATACTAGGGGGATTAGGTATCCAGGGCTAGTCTCGTACAAGGCTCCAGCCGGTGGCGGGACCACCGATTATGCTGTGGAGATATTCCATTCCGCTATAGGCGAGGGGCACTATGAGTGCTTCGTGCGAGATGACACCAGACTTCCCATGCTTTACATGGACGACGCAATCAGGGCCACGCTGTCCCTTATGGAAGCACCCAGCGAGTCTCTGGGCCAACACAGGGCGGGGTACAACATCTCTTGCCTCTCTTTCACCGCGAAGGAGCTCGCTGATGCGATTTCAAGTAAGGTTGAGGGATTCACTTGCGATTTCGTTCCAGACGTCAGGCAGGAATACGCCGACTCTTGGCCAGACTCTATCGACGGATCTATAGCAGGTAGAGAGTGGGGATGGGCCCCTGAGTTCGATCTCAACCGAATGGTGGAAGAAATGCTACAGGGCCTGTCCGACACCTAGTCTTCTGAGTCTTCCTCTTGCCATTCAGGTGTGCTTGGGTCGGTCTTGGCCCAAAGCATGTCATCAATTCTAAGAACTCCTATCGCTGCTTCGGTTGCCCCGGAGAGTGCGTGCCTGACCACAAATTCAGGATCTAGGATTCCCGACTCACCCATGTCCCGGTTCTCTCCAGTTTTGATATCGAATCCTATCCATGGGCCAGACTCCTTCTGGCTTGCAGATAGCGATAGCGCAACCTCAACTGGGTCTCTCCCAGCGTTCTCAGCCAGAATCCTCGGAATCGCCTCCAGTGCAGATGCATAGGCCTCTATTGCCAGCTGTTCCCTCCCTGACTGAGTCTGTGAGAAGGACCTGAGGTGCCTCGCCAAGTGGGCTTGTATTGCCCCTCCTCCGGGTAGGACACCCGGTCTGCTGCCTAGACGATGAGCAACACCGATGGCATCATCGAAGATCCTGGTCGCCTCCTCCCTGATGGTCGACGATGACCCCTTCACAACAAAAGTCATGCCAACCCCTCCTCCTTCAATCAAGGTGTGTTTGACATCCGCGATACTTTCCTCAGACCTCTTGGAGAAACTCCCGAGGTCCTCCTTCCTGATTCTCGCAGGGTCTCTTCCAGGCTTTGCGCCTGTGATCTTCGCCAGAAGATCCAGGTCCTTACGCTCGAACCTCCTGTACGCTGTAATGCCCGAGTCCGTCAGAATCGGGACAGCTTCGTCATCTATTCCTTCTCTAACCACCAACAAATCTGCACCGATAGAGGAGAGGTTTTCCACCTGTTTCCTGATTCCATCCCTAGCTCTCTCGTGGAATTTGCCTAGAACTCCAATGCTATCCACTTCTATCGAAGCACTAATCTCTAGCTTCGCCTGACCCAGAGAACCATCGATAATTGCCACATTTCCACCATCTGAGTTTGGTGGGCTAGATGGATCCACCCTGGACTTCAGTAACATTAGGCCACTTATCAGATCCGTCTCCATTACATTGCCCTGCCTAACCTGTAGACGCTTTACTCTCAACCTCTCTAGGTCATCACCACCGTCTTCTTCAGAAAGCCCGTCCGCCGCTTTAATCGCGAGAGAACTAATTTTCTCGCATAGAGACGAGTCACCCTTTCCTTGCAGCGTTGTCCTCACCACCTGCATCTTCTGACTCTCGTCAGAATCCCGTGAGACTCTTTCTACTTCTGACAGAGACTCCTCCAGTGCTATCCCGTACCCGTTCACAATTACTGAGGGGTGTACTCCCATCCTGACTAGCTCCAAGGCATTCTGAAGCATTTCAGAGATCAGCAGTACGGTCGTGGTAGTCCCGTCACGAGCTGCCCGATCCTGGGAAGATGATGCGTCGATAAGCAATCTTGCCGTGGGGTGCTCGACACTCGCGGTCTCCAGAACTGTGACCCCGTCATTTGTGACTAGAGCAGAACCGTCTTCGTCCACTAGCATCTTGTCCAGGCCCTTTGGTCCAAGAGTAGAGCGTATTGCTCCTGCAAGCGAAGAAGCCGCACTGACGTTGTTCACTAACGCTGTCCTGCCGTGAATTCTGTCAGTGTCTTCGAGAGCTACATCGTGATCTGACTCGACCATACTGAGGTCCGCACCCAAGTCCCCGTTTTCAATTCGCTCGTGCCACTTTGCAACACATTTCACCGGATGACTTCCGTTTGTTTCATATACCACGCCACCGTCCCACTATACAACTAGAGGTTGATTAGTGATACTATGACTGATGCAAATTGGGACGAATTCGATGAAGAGGCCATGGAGGAAATGGTCAGGATGTTCGAGCAAATGGGCATGCCCGTGGACGTGAATACTCTGAAGTCGATGATTAAACAGGTTAGAAGCCAGTTTGAGGAGATGGGTATAGATCCTACGAAGATGTCAATGAACGAGGTCAAGCTAGGGCTAAACTCAGACTCGGAGGAATTCATGAAGAATTTCGAGTCAATGCTTAGTGGACCACAGGGACTCGGAGAGTTCCTGAAGAGAATGGGGGTGGATATCCACATCAAGCCCTCTGTATCTGAGGTGAGGGTGGATGTCGACGATGTTCGAAAATCGATAGAAGATGACTCTATTCCAGACGAGGATGTCTATGTGCAAGATGACAAGATGTACGTCACCCTCGACATTTCTCATAACGATGACATCGGACCAGAAAACCTCGAGCTTAGTCTAACAGGGGACGGGGAAGTCCTACAGATGCTAAAGAAGAATCAGATTAGGCCATTCAGGACCTATGTGCTCCCTCGTCCCTCTACCGGGGACCCACAGTGGGAGATTAACAACGGTATTCTAGACATTACATTTGAGTTGAAGTAGCTCGAAGACAACTAAAGGAGGAAGAAAAATGGGATCGGCAGTAATTGGAATTGACCTAGGGACGACAAACAGTTGCGTGGCAACAATAGAGGGGGGAAAGGCAGTGGTAATTCCCAATTCTGAGGGCTCAAGGACCACCCCGAGTGTGGTGGCCTTCACCAAGGACGGCGAGAGGCTGGTTGGAGTCACTGCAAAGAGGCAGGCAGTTACCAACTCGGAGAGGACCATCATCTCAGTGAAAAGAGAGATGGGGACCGACTGGACTAAGGACATAGACGGAGACAACTACTCTCCACAGGAGATATCTGCATTCGTCCTTCAGAAGATGAAGGCAGACGCCGAGGAGTACCTCGGAACAGAGGTAAAGCAGGCAGTGGTGACATGCCCGGCCTACTTCTCCGACTCCCAGAGGAAGGCCACGAAGGATGCTGGAAGGATTGCAGGCCTCGAGGTACTCAGGATCATCAACGAGCCAACTGCAGCCGCATTGGCCTACGGTGTCGACAAGGAGGAGGACCAGACGGTCTTGGTCTACGATCTGGGTGGCGGGACCTTCGACGTGTCGATATTGGAGATATACCAGGTTGACGGACAGCCACAGATAGAGGTCAAGGCAACTAGCGGTGACAACAGGCTTGGAGGAGACGACTTCGACGAGGTAGTGATGGACTGGATTGTATCGGAGTTCAAGAAGTCAACAGGTATCGATTTGCAGAAGGACCTCCAGGCGATAAGCAGGATCCGTGAGGCGGCAGAGAAGGCCAAGATAGAGCTCTCGGGCACCCCTTCCACGCAGATCAATCTCCCATTCATCACAATGAGAGAAGGGCAGCCCGAGCACCTTGACATGACCTTGTCCCGTTCAAAGTTCGAGAAGCTAATCTCCACACTGGTGGAGAGGACCATGGGTCCGACCCGCCAAGCCATGAAGGACGCCTCGATAAAGAAGGGAGATGTGGACAAAGTGCTTTTGGTTGGTGGATCCACGAGGGTCCCAGCCGTACAGCAGGCAATAGAAAACGAGGTTGGAAAGGCCCCGTTTAAGGGAATCAACCCAGATGAGGCCGTTGCCATGGGCGCTGCCCTGCAGGCAGGGATAATCGTCGGCGACGAGGGGGTTACCGACGTCCTGCTGCTAGACGTGACTCCTCTTACCTTGGGAATCGAGACCCTCGGCGGGGTTACGACCACTATGATTGAGAGGAACACTACGATCCCGTCAAGGAGGTCGGAGACCTTCTCCACAGCAGCGGACAACCAACCCGCAGTGGAGGTCCACGTTCTTCAGGGCGAGAGGGAGTTCGCCAAGGACAACATCACGCTGGGCAAGTTCCACCTAATGGGCATCCCAGCAGCTCCGCGAGGAATACCCCAGATCGAGGTGACTTTCGACATAGATGCCAACGGAATAGTCAACGTATCAGCCAAGGACCTCGGAACAGGGACGGAGCAGTCAATCAAGATCGAGAGCCAGACTTCCCTAAGCGAGGATGAGATTAAGCAGAAGATCGAGGATGCAGAGAAGTTCGCAGAGGAGGATAAGAGGCGGAAGGCAAAGGTCGAGATGAGGAACGCTGCCGACAGCGTAGTCTACCAGACTAGGAAGATGATCGAGGAGAACGATGACAAGTTGACTGATGATGACACCAAACCAGTCCTGGAGAAGCTTGACGAGCTAGAGTCCCTTATTGTGAAGGACGAGACCCCCATCCCCCTCGAGGATATCGACGAAGCAGCCATTCAGACGAAGATGACGGAGCTTGAGCAGTCTATGCACGCCGTGTCCACCAAGCTTTACGAGGCTGCAGCAGCAGAGATGGCGGAGCAGCAGGAAGTGGCGGAAGATGACGACGACGTTGTCGACGCAGACTTCGAGGTTGTGGACTCGGAAGACGACGAAGACTCCTGATCAGTATTCAGTAATCAGCCTGTGCAAGGTTCTAACGTGCACACCAGAAGTCCCGAACTGAAACAGAGGGTTCGCTCCTTCAGAGCGTGCCTTCGACCCAGGTCCCCATGCGGTTCCAGCTATGTCCAAGTGAACCCAAGGGATCTTGTCGTTATCCTCTTCGAAACCCCTGTTCGGGACGAAGAACTCGAGGAATGAGGCGGCGGTGTTGGACGAACCGGCCCTCCCCCCTATCGATCCGTTCCTGATGTCGGCGAAGGCCGAGTCAGTCATGTATTTGCGGAACTGAGCGTTCAGTGGCATCCTCCACACGGGCTCGCCGCTCCTGCTCGCAGCCCTCTTCAGCCTCTTAGCTATACCCTCGTCATTCGCCCACATCCCGGAGATCTGGTTACCAAGGGCCGTGACTACTGCACCTGTTAGTGTGGCTAGATCCACGATGTACTCCGGGTCGAACTCACCCGCCTTCCACAGGCCGTCGGAGAGAACGTTCCTTCCCTCAGCATCGGTGCTGAAAACCTCAACAGTCTTTCCCGAGTAAGTCTTGAACACGTCCCCGGGCCTGTAGGCCCCGGATCCGGGCATGTTCTCCGCTAGACAGGCAATACCGTTCACCCTTCTATTGTAACCTGTGGCGTGCAGCGCCTCCATGAGGCCGAAAACTGTCGCAGCCCCACACATGTCGTACTTCATGTCCCACATGCCGCGGCTAGGCTTGATCGAGATACCCCCAGTATCGAAGGTAATCCCCTTCCCTACGATGCAAGGCCTCTGAGCCCCTTCGTCCGCATCCGGGTTCAAAGTGAAGAGGACCATACAGGGCTTCCTATCGCTCCCCTTTCCTACATTGATGTGGCCCCCCATCCCGAGTTCCTGCAGCTTCTCCCAGTCGTAGACCTCTAGATTCACGTTGTCCTTGCCACTTGCCCATTCCTCTGCCCGGCGGGCGTACTCCATGGGATAGAGGACGTTGGCAGGTTCGTTACCCAGGTCTCTGGCGATATGAACTCCCCCTGCCACGGAGTGAGCCTTGGATAGGCCGGCAGAGATTGAATCTTGGTGCCTTGAGCTGGCTTGGAAGTCAACCTTCCAAGCCTCAATAATGTGGCCTTCCGGGGGCTCTTGGTGCTCGAGGAACTCGTAGTCGCGAAGCATCATTCCCTCTGCAAAGTCAATCATTCGCTTGGTAGACCATCCTGAAGTGAACCTTACAGTGACGTCGACCCCTTTCTTCTTGGACATAGCCGCGATCAGTCTTGCACCAGTGTTCCTCGCTCTCTTGTGACCCAGTGATTCCTTGTCACCCATCCCTACTAGGATGATGTTGCATCCTGGTGTCCAGAGTGTCAGCCTCTTCCCCTTCTTCCCATCGAAGTCCCCAGAAGCCAATGCCTCTCTAACGTGACTCCTTTGGCTTCTGCTCAGCCCTGCAAGGGAGTTGTTCGGCGCCTTGTGGCTCCCTTCGAAGAGAGGCAGAACCAATTGCGACCCCAATTCCGTAAATTCACTATTGCTTATCTTCATAAATAGTCCCAACTGTCCGATTAGTGGATAGTTTACAAACAATTCCTCTGAAAAATCACCATTTTAGAGGAGAATCAGAGTTAGTAGTACTAACTTCATCTACTCTAGATCTTAGTGCGGCTAGGAGTACACAGGCCATGCTCAGAAACACCGATGGAGAGGACAGAGCCCCTTTCGAGCCGCTCCCGAACTCAACCACAGACTCGTTCACCTGCTCTTCTACCCATGTTGAAGCATCTATCACCCTCTTCTGGTAGAATAGATAGAACTGCCCTTCGCTACTGGAAATTGGAGCGCCCCCGAAATCGAGGGTTGTGACTGTGCTATTAGTGGCATTTACTCCAAATCCACACCCTGGAGAGGAGAAGTTGAACTCTTCCTCAACGGATTCGAGAGC
>CEUS01277484.1_pt1 | contig 26771 bp, 30 predicted proteins | sample 427031 | NCBI WGS metagenome assembly CEUS01 (sample SAMEA2622837, study PRJEB7988) | marine metagenome | biome: marine biome (ENVO:00000447); feature: marine epipelagic mixed layer (ENVO:xxxxxxxxx); material: "saline water (ENVO:00002010), including plankton (ENVO:xxxxxxxx)" | depth 140 m | reverse complement strand
ATCGCCATGGTCATCGCCATGGTCATCGCCATGGTCATCGCCATGGTGTTCTATTTGGACAACGGCATCGGGTGGCGGATTTTCAACCCGTTGAGTCCATTGAAACGCAGCCACAGCAGATAAAAGCCACACGAGTCCCAGCGCCGTTATGCCGACAATGTGAACCCGGTCAGCACCGATGTAACGCTTCCCGAAAAAGAGTATGACCACAAAAGAAATTGCCGGTATCAGTGGGATAAGGAAGGCGTTTTCTAACATCCACATAGTTCTGCCCTATCCCCGCATCAGATCGAAGTCTTCAACGTCGATGCTGGTTCGGTTGCGGTAGAGAAGAAGGACGATGGCAAGACCAACGCCAACTTCTGCAGCAGCAACTGCTATTACGAACAATGCAAATACTTGACCGGAAACGACGCCATGTTGAACACCAAAGACAACCAGGTTGATATTGACTGCATTGAGCATCAATTCGATGGACATCAGGACCATCACACCGTTTCGACGGGCGAGGACTCCATATACCCCAATAGCGAATAATGCTGCTCCGAGAATAAGGAACTGGTTTAGTAGCACATCAGTCCTTTCTCGCTAACACGATCGCACCTATGAGTGCTGCGAGCAGCAACACTGAGACAGCTTCAAATGGGACGATATATGTGGAGAACACTTCGTCTGAAACATCTGCGGTTCGGTAAATCGGTCCATCAGTGACAAGCCGGTCAGAACCGAAATGGTTGACCAAGGAGTAAACGGTTACCCCTCCCAGAAGAGTGGCGACTCCTGCAGCTATTGGCCACTGCCGGCCCGTCATTTCCATAACATTTCCAAGAGGGGCCTTGGTCAGCATGATCCCAAACAAGAAAAGAACCATTACGGCGCCGATATAAACAAGAACCTGAGTGGTAGCCACAAATTCTGCTGTCAAAAGCACGTACAGGGCACCAAGGCCGGCCAGGACTGCGACTAGATACAGCGCGGCGTGCACAATGTTTCGTGTAGTGACCATGCGCAATGCAGATACGACGACGATGGCTGACAGGATCCCGAAGAAAATATTTTGAGCGACCATTAAGTCTTACCTCGGGACCTTTCTGACTTTCTGTTCAGAACCTGCTTCGTAGTCAAGGAAGTCAGGAACGGTCTCCATCCATTCACCCAAACGATCTTTGTCATGCAGCAAATCGGCAATCCGAGGCTCGCTGTATTCGTACTCTGGCGTCCAGAAAAGTGCGTCGAACGGGCACACATCGACACATATTCCGCAGTACATGCACAGGGCATAATCAATATCGAACCGATCGAGCATGTTGACCGTACGAGGCTTGCCACCCTCTCTTCGGGGCGGCGCCTTTACTTTGTGTCCCTCAATGTAGATGCACCAGTCAGGGCAGGAACGAGAGCAGAGCATGCACGCAGTGCAGTTCTCTTCATGCAGAGCAATGACACCTCTGGCACGCTCTGGGGGGGCCTCTTTCTCGTGGGGATATTGGACGGTTACGGCACCTTTTTGGGGGGCTGGGATGAGTGTTTTCCATCCGCGTTTGGGGAACAGGGTGCGGCCCGCTGTTTTGGCGGTCACACCGAGACCTTTGATAAGACCGGGTAGCTGTGGCATCAGAAGACCACCTTAAATATTCCGGTTAGAACAATGTTTGCCAAAGCCAAAGGAATCAGTACTTTCCACGCGAACTTCTGCAGTTGATCTTCGCGAAGTCTCGGGTATGTAAATCGAACCCAGAATATGAAAAACGCAACGAGAAGAATCTTGGCAAGCATCACACCCGGACCCAACACATTCAAGATGTTGTCGTCAACGTCGAAGCCCGGGATCCACCAACCTCCGAGGAACATCACTGAGGCAAGCGCCGAAAACGCGAACGCTGTGCCAAATTCCGCCATAAAGAAGAGGAGAAATCGGAATCCTGTGTATTCGATATGGAAACCGCCTACAAGTTCAGTTTCTGCAACTGGCATATCAAAGGGTGTTTGCGTCAATTCTGCTTGCGCTGCGATCATAAATATGAGGAAGGCTAAAAATTGGGTGAGGATGAAGGGGTTACCAATTGCACCGAAGCCAAAGATCTCGCCAGTTGCCTGAGCTTCCACTATTCCCTGCAAATTGAGTGTTTCGGCTTGGACTACGACGCCCATGACAGCAAGAATCAGCGGAAGTTCATAGGCAATAAGTTGGCCAGCAGCTCGTAGGCCACCAAGAAGTGCGTACTTGTTAGCTGACGCCCAGCCCGCCATTAAAATGCCGAGAACCGAGATCGATGAAACCGCCATCGCATAGAAAACACCGGTGTCGAGGTCTTGGACGACCGCGTCCGGTCCGGCGGGGAGAACTACATAAAGGAGAAAGGTAGAAGCAAGCACCACTACTGGCGCCATGCGGAACACCCGACGGTCGGCCTGCGCTGGGTGGATATCTTCTTTTTGCAAGAATTTAATCGCTTCAGCTATCAACTGGAGCGTGCCATATGGCCCTGTGTCATTGGGGCCTAGGCGGCTTTGCATAAATGCCATCATCTTGAAGAGAAATAGATAAACGAGGATCAAGGATGTTGTGGGAATTACGGCTAGAGCCAATCCGAGCTTGATCCCGGTTTCTTGCCAGTAAGGAAGAGCGAGCAGTGTCATCACCGGTCGATATCTCCCAAGATGAAGTACAGCGAGCCCAAAATAGTGATGACATCTGGAACGTAGACGCCCTTCATCACCCAAGGAACGATCGATATGTTGTTGAAACTAGGAGTGCGGATTTTAACTCGGAAGGGCCCCAAATCGCCTTTGCTGACGATGTAGTAGCCCATTTCTCCTAGAGGGTTTTCCGTTGATAGGTATGCCTCACCGGCCGGAACTTTAATAATTCTCGGGACTTTGGCCATGATGGGGCCGCTTGGGATTCCGTCTAAAAGTTGGTCGACTATGCGGGTGGCTTCTCGAGTTTCTTGCAAACGGACCCAGTACCGCGCGAAGGAATCACCATCTGGATGTGTCCACACGCGCCAGTCGACTTGGTCCCAAGCCAACCCCGGGTTTGCGTCTCTTCGGAGATCCCAATCGACACCGCTCGCGCGCAGGTTTGCTCCTGAAAGTCCATATCCAAGTGCCACTTCAGCGGGGATGACGCCTACTCCTCGGCATCGGGCTTGGAAGATTTCGTTTCCGAGGAGTAGGTCTTCCATCTCGTCACAGAAAGTCCGCATCTTTGCCATTACCGAGCGGGTTTCATCTACCCAGCCTTTGGGTATGTCATCTTTCAGTCCGCCAATTCGATCAAAATTCGGATGGAAACGTCCACCGGTAACTTCTTCAATCTGGTTGAGCACTCGCTCTCGGTCTCGGAATGCAAAGAAGACTGGTGTAAGAGCACCGATTTGGACTCCCATGTCGCCGAGGAACAAGGCCAGGTTCGCCACTCGGCTTAATTCGAAGAGGATTGTTCTGATCCACTGGGCTCGCGGTGGTGCTTCGACTTCCATCAAACGTTCGGCAGCCAGAATGAACGGCACTTCATTGGCAAAGCTACCTAGCCAGTCGATGCGGTTAATCAGGGTGGTGCATTGAGGGTAGGTGCGAACTTCGCAGAGCTTCTCGTAGCCACGGTGCATGTAGCCCATGATTGGTTCAGCTACCACGACCTGTTCACCATCAAGTCGGCAGGCGATACGCAGGGTTCCGTGAGTTGCTGGGTGCTGTGGCCCTATGTTTAGAGTCATGTCACCGGTATCGAGTTCCACGTTTACTCGAGCGTCAGCCGCTTGGGAACTTACATAAGCCATCTGTTCTCGGTCCGACGTGGTGGTCATGAAGCACCTCCGTTGGCTTCGAATGCCGCCATTACTTCAGCCTCAAGTTGGGCCTCTAAATGTTCCGGTATTTCTTCTATATCAACAACTCCCGGCCACGGTTTTACCTGACGGGCGAGTAAAGGAAAGTCTTTTCTGAGTGGGTGGCCTTCGAATTCGGTCGGCAAATATAACGGTTGCAAGGTTGGGTGACCGCGGAAGGAGATGCCGAACATTTCATGCGCCTCGCGCTCATGCCAGTCCGCGCCCGGGAACACGTCACGGATGGTTTCGATGGTCATGTCTTCGCCTAAATCAGTTTTAAGTATTAGCCCCACTTGTCGGTTCAGGGAATAAAGCTGCGCCAAAATTTGGAAACGACTGTCTCCTCCTCCATAGCCAGTCGAAGTGTCAATTTCGACGGGCTCGTCATCTTCTTCCTCTAAGCCTGAATCAAACTCGGTATTTTCATATCGCCCTTCGGGCGCTATATCCCAGTCGATGGCAGATAAGAAGCCAAAGTAGTCAAATCCGGCCGATCTCAGCGTGCTTATCGAATCCTGCCAACTCTCTGCAGTCACTCGCAGCCATAGGTCTTCATGAGGTCGGAGGTGGGACTCGACAAGACTTTCGCCGAGACTTTCCGACAGTTCAGCCAGAAGGGCTTCTCTCTTCTCGTCGAGGAGAACGGTCTCTTCGGTGGGAGTTTCGTCAGTCACTGGCTCACCCCTCCACCACGATGGGCTGACCTTGCCACTTCTCGGTTATATCTTCAGACTGGATCCGTTCTTGCAACAAGACGATGCCTTCAAGCAACGCTTCAGGCCTTGGAGGACATCCAGGGACATATACATCTACTGGAATCAATTGGTCGACGCCTTTGGTGACTGAATAACTGTCCCAATACGGGCCACCACAGTTTGCGCATGACCCCATTGAGATGACGTATTTAGGTTCCGGCATTTGTTCGTACAGCCGGAGGATCACTGGCGACATTTTGTCGGTAACAGTTCCCGAAATCACTACGAGATCTGCCTGTCTCGGGCTTGCGGGGAAGGGGATAACCCCTAGTCGCATAACGTCATAGCGAGGTGACCCAAAGGCCGCTCCCATTTCGATTGCACAACAGGCAAGTCCCCACTGATATACCCAAAGTGAGCGGGCACGGCCAAAGTTGAGAAGCCAACTGAGAGGCTTTGGCATTTTGCCTTTGTCAATGAGTCCCATCTAGCCAGCCTTCCTCAAACCCATCTCAGAACACCCTTGCGCCAGGCATAGAACAAGCCAAGTACGAGAATGAAGATGAAGATCGCCATTTCGATTAACCCGAAGACTCCATAGATTTCTAACCGGGTCGCCCACGGGAAAATGAAAACTGCTTCAACATCGAAAAGGACAAACAAAACAGCGAAGACATAGTAGCGAATCTGGCTTTGAGCCCAGTCTCCACCCACAGGGTCGACTCCACTTTCGTATGCAATCAGCTTCTGTGGGGTCGGGCGCTGCGGACGGAGAATGCGCGCGATGGTCAGCATGGCTCCAGCCATGGCAATAGCCGCAACACCGAAGATGCCGACAGTCAGGTAACTCCGCAGTAATTCCGACACGATTATTGAGACTAGTTAGGGGTTTCGGGGCTCGCCAAAACCCTGCGCGGTGCCTCATTCCGCGGGCTTCGGACGTAGTGCAAGTTATCGTGCCTTGAAGAGAAAAGACGTGATTGTTGACCACGATTCTTGTTTCTTCTTTCACAGAGCCAGTATTGGCGATTTGACACGTCCTCGAACCTCACCCTCGGATCAATATTGGGACTGCATCTTCAGCGAATTCAATGAGAAACTGGGGTACTACTCCGATCAGAATAGTGAAGCCAACTGCCGCAATCACGACCGCTGAAGTGGTCCAGTGCCATGTCCTCGAGGTCCTCTCTTTTTCCTCGTCTGTCACGTACATGACCATCACAATGCGCAAATACATGAAAGCGCCGATCACAGCAGTGATCATTGCTACGCCAGCTATGAAGTAGCTCTCGTTATTAACTGCCGCAGCTATGACTTGGAACTTTGCGATAAACCCAGAGGTCACCGGAATGCCGGCTTGGGCGAACAACAGCACCGTGAACCCAATGGCTAATACCGGCCTGCTGCGTCCTAGACCTGCATATCGGCTCAGCGGGTGTTCGTCATCAGTTCCTATTGCGCCCACAACCGCGAAAGTTCCCAGGACCATAATGGTGTAGGTAAACAGGTAGAAGAGCGCTGCTGAGGTGCCCTCAGCGCTTGCTGCGTGGACGGCCACGAGAACGTAGCCGGCGTGACTCACCGATGAGAACGCAAGCATGCGTTTGACATCAGTCTGCAGTATGGCCATTACCGCGCCGATAACCAGGGTAATAAGAGCTAACACTCCAACTATGGGAGCCCAATCAACGTCGTGGCTGGCAAAAGCCGCAAAAAAGATTCTTAGTAAGGCAGCGAAACCAGCAGCCTTGGCTATTGAGGCCATCCAGCCGGTCACGGGACTCGGTGCACCCTGGTACACATCTGGCGCCCAGAAGTGAAACGGTGCTGCAGCTACTTTGAAAGAAAGGCCGACAAGCAACAGGGCCATAGCTGCCATAAGTAAATGTTGGTCACGGAACACGACAACGTCGAGATAGTTGCGAACATGGACGAGGTTGGTAGATCCCGTCGCTCCATAGGTAAGTGCGATCCCATAGAGCAAGAAGGCTGAGCTGAATGCTCCAAGGACGAAGTACTTGATCGCTGATTCTCGCGCTTCCGATCGTCGATGATGCATGGCGATCATGACGTAGATGCCTATAGATAGAGCTTCTAGGCCAAGAAACATCACTATCAGGTCATTGGCTGATGCCATAACAATCGCTCCGGCAGCTGAGCACAGGAGCAATGCATGAAACTCGGGTGGATCAATCCCTTCGCGATCTAGATAGTCGTGCGAAAGGAGTGCTGTCGCTGCCAGGCCAATCAAGATCAGCATGGTGAAGAAGATGCTGAACCCATCAATCCCAAAAGCCGACGCTATTGACGATGAAGCACCCTCTGTCTGAACGTCGTTCCAGAGACCGATGGCAACGATTGATGAAGTTACCGCCGAACAGAGTGTGGTGACGGTCACCAACGCGGTTGTTGTTCGCTGTGGGGCAAGGGCGCTTGCAAGCAAGATGGCTAGTGCTGCTCCTAAGAGAATGATTTGGGGCAGCAAAGCCCACCAGTTAACTGATGGTCCAACGAATCCGAGAATTTGTAGGGCGCCCATCAGTGGTCGTCCTCGCTTCCGTGACTTTCGTCTACAACTACGGGAGCTCCTACATCAGGCTGAACGTAGTCAGAGTGATATTCGAGATGTGATATCAGGTCGTCAACGGCTGGTTCTATTCGTTCCAGCAATGGTTTCGGGTATAGGCCAAGGAAAACAATTCCCACAATGAACGGGGCCAAGACCAAACCTTCTTTGAGCGTGAGATCTGGTGTTTGCTCATCGTCTGGGGTTGGTTCACCATGAAAGACTCTCTGGTAGGCCCATAGGAGATAGAGGGCTGCAAGGATGACTCCGGTCGCAGCTATGACCGTCCACCAGCGACGCGTTTCGTAGGAGCCAATGAGCACCAGGAACTCGCCGACGAATCCATTCAACCCTGGTACCCCAATGGACGACAGCATGACGACGGTGAAAAATCCAGCAAAGACTGGGGCCGCTGATTGAATGCCGCTCAGCTCCTCGATCGCGCGAGTTTTTCTTCTTTCGTACAGCATGCCGACCATAAGGAAAAGTGCTCCGGTCGAAAGACCGTGATTGATCATTTGCAGCACTCCCCCTTCCAAGCTTTGCGTGGTGAAGGCAAAAATGCCGAGAACTATGAAGCCCATGTGGGCGATTGAGGAATATGCGACAAGCCGCTTTAGATCCTTTTGCATTGTGGCAACGATCGCACCGTATATGACCCCGACAACGCCGAGCGTCGCCAGGGTTGGTGCAGCCCAGACAGACGCTTCGGGGAAAAGGTAAAGGCCGAAACGCAGCAGCCCATATGTCCCCAATTTGAGCATGACCGCAGCTAGGACTACGGACCCGGCGGTTGGTGCTTGTGTGTGCGCGTCAGGCAACCAGGTGTGGACTGGAACGATTGGCACCTTGATAACAAAGGCGAGTGCAAAGGCTAGGAAACACAGTCGAGCCGTGTTTGTTGAGAGAGCTTGGCGTTGCGCTAGTTCAACAACGTTGAACGTGATGTCTTGATTGCCCGCGCTTAGCGTTGCGACGCTCACAATCGCGACGAGCATGAGCGCTGAACCGGCCATGGTGTACAGGAAAAATTTGGTTGCTGCGTATCGCCGGTCGTCGTAGCCCCAGCCGCCAATAAGCATGTACATGGGGACCAATACGATTTCGAACATCACGAAGAAGAGGAATAGGTCGAGTGCTAGAAAGGCGCCGAAAGATCCGGCTTGCAGCAGGAGCAGCCAAGCTGTGTATGGCTTTGGATCGTGGTGAGGGTCAACTGCAATGAGCACTATTGGTGTTATCAGACCTGTAAGTACGACCAACCAGAGTGAGATTCCGTCAACGCCGACATGCCAGTTGATACCGAGATTGGGGATCCATGATTGGACCGATTGAAATTGAAATCCCGCCTCATGAATTGAAAACTGGGCCATTACATAGAGTGAAAACGCGCCAGCAATTGAAGCAAAGATGGCTCCTACGGGTCGCATGAGTTCAGGTCGGCTGTTAGGCAGTAGCACCACTACTAACGCACCGACGATGGGTACGATGATGAGCGCATTTAAGACTGGGAATGATGAAGCGCTTTGCGCAGCCACTAGTTGAATCACAACAGCAACCCCCACGCCAAGACCGCAACTATGGCTACTGCCCCCACTGCTACTCCAACGGCGTAGTTACGCATATAGCCGGACTGTGTGGGTTGAATTAGTTGACCGAGTTTCATAACCAGTCGGCCAATACCGTTGACTGTCCCGTCAACTATTTCAGCATCAAAATCTGCTGTCTTTTGGAACCCCGTGGTTCCAACGCCTCCGACTACTCGCGCGTAGGTGGCGTCGACGTACATCGCGTTTTCAAGGAATTCAGGTTCTAGGGGTTCGGTTGGGATTCGCCGCATTAACCAACTCAGCGTCGCTATCGATATTCCAACAAGTCCGGCAGCCACGGAAACAATGGCGAGAACTATTTTCGTTGTAGTTCCTGAAGAGAAGTGGTGTGGATGATGGAAAATGGGCTCTAGAAAGTGTTCAAGTATCAACCAATCCTTTACGAGCGGCAGGTTGATCGCTCCTCCAACTATTGCTGCTCCAGCCAGCACACATAAAGGAGTCGTCATGGTCCAAGTTGATTCGTGTGGGTGGACGTCTTCTTCCCACCGCTGTTCGCCGAAGAACACCAGGATCACTTGTCTGCTCATGTAATAGGCGGTGAGAAGCGCCGTGATGAGACCAACGGCCCATAACAGTGGTCCGATGTTTTTTTGTTCCCAAGCGGCAAGCAATATTTCGTCTTTCGACCAGAAGCCCGCGAATGGTGGAACCCCCGCTATTGCTAGCCATCCGACAATAAACGTGGCCGCAGTAATGGGCATCGCGACGCGCAATGCTCCCATCTTTCGCATGTCTTGTTCATCGTGCATGCCGTGAATCACTGAGCCTGAACCTAAGAACAGCAGCGCCTTGAAAAACGCGTGAGTTATCACATGAAAAATTGCCGCTACGTAGGCACCCGAGCCGATCGCTAGGAACATGTAGCCCAATTGGCTGATCGTTGAATACGCCAATACCTTTTTGATGTCGTGCTGGGCAACGGCACACAAAGCAGCAAATAGGGCTGTCGCTCCGCCGATGACTGCGATGATAAGCAGCGCATCATCAGTCAGGACGTTGTTCATCCGAACAAGCAAATAAACTCCTGAGGTCACCATCGTTGCGGCGTGCACCATCGCTGAAACGGGGGTCGGTCCTTCCATTGCGTCGGGCAACCAGACGTAGAGTGGTAATTGCGCTGATTTCCCTGCTGCTGCCACAAACAGGAGTAGCGAGACCGCTGTGCCCGTTGCCGCCGACATAGCAGGTGACTTAGCGATTTCTGTGTAGGTGACGGTACCTAGAGCTGACCAGATCGCGAATGTGGCGATCATGAATCCCCAGTCACCCACCCGGTTGGTGACGAAAGCCTTTTTGCCGGCAGTGGCCGCGCTTTCTCTTTGATGCCAGAAGGAAATGAGGAAATACGAGCAGGCACCGACGCCTTCCCATCCCAGGAATGTGACGACCAGATTGTTTCCGAACACCAACATGAGCATTGAGAACAAGAAGAGATTCAGGTACAAGAAGAATTTTGAATACTTGGGATCCCCATGCATGTAACCGATCGAGTAGAGGTGAATTAATGCTCCGACCCCGGTGACGAATAGGGCCATGGTGATCGATAAGGGGTCAACCAAGAATCCGGCTTCAACCTTCAAAGACCCGGCTGGTAGCCATTCGAAGAGAATGAATTCGTATGAACGTTCACCTTTATCGCTGTCTTTGCCTAGCAACCCGATGAATACGATCACGGTCACTACAAAAGATCCAGCGGCAGCGGCTGTCGCGATCCATCCTGCTCGAGGTTCCCCAAGCATGCGACCAGTGACCAACAGTAAGCAGAAGCCGAGCAGAGGGAGTGTGGGGACAAGCCAAACTAGTTCAAGCACGGAATCACCCCCTGAGTGCCGAAAGATCGTCAGCGGTCGCGCCGGGTTGACGACGCAAGATCGCCACCACAAGACCTAACCCAACAACCACTTCAGCGGCCGCGACCACTAGAACGAAAAAGACGACGGTTTGACCGCCGATATCGCCCAGTTGGCGGGCAAATGCTACAAAGCTGAGATTGACGCCGTTCAGCATTAGTTCGACACACATCAGCATGACGAGCGGATTCCGGCGGATGAGCAGGCCTGTCCCGCCAATAACAAACAGTAGGGCGCCGAGGACCAGGTACCAGCCTGTGGTGATTTCCATTAGTTGTCACCTAGCTTTTCGGCTGCCGCGCTCTCGATTTCTTTCGGTTTACGCGCGAGTACGACCGCTCCTATTACTGCGATTACCAATAGCAGTGAGGTCAATTCAAACGCGTATACATGATCGGAAAACAGTGACCGTGCTAAGAGTCGGACATTCTCGTCTCCCGACGCAGCTCCGCCCATAGCTTCGGCGCCCGTAACGGGTTCGTTCACAACCACAATGAGGCCGACAAGTAAGAGGAGGGATCCAGCTGCGAACACAAGGGCTGCCCATCTTTGGATGGGCAGGATGGATAGCTCTAGATTCTGCGCTCGATCAACTCCCAATAGCATGATCACGAACAGAAACAGGACCACGATCGCTCCTGCATAGACGATCACTTGGACCGCAGCCAGAAAGTGTGCCTCCTGGGCTACAAATAGCACCGCTATCCCGAACAGTGTCATCACCAACATCAATGCCGAATGGACTGGATTTCGAGCAAGAATGACTCCGAGAGCTCCGGTCAGACATATGGCCGCGGCGACGATAAAGACAAGGGTGTCTACCATCAGTGGACATCCTCTGACTCGCCGTATTCTTCGGGCGAATTTCCGGTGTTCTCATGGCTGTCGATATCGCGTTGACCTATTTCAGGGTTTCGCGTTCCGTAGCCGAGTTCGCCACTCCAGCCAACTCGATTTTGGTAATCAGGATTCCCCGATGGCGAGGTAGCGCGCATCCAACCAGACGTGGCTAGATCATCTCCCTCGTGCCAAAGTTCCCAGGGTTGGCGTTGGGGAAGACCCTCATCGTCGACAACGAGTTCGTTCTTTGTGTAAATAGCGTCTGATCGGTTGGCAAAGCTGAATTCGAAAAGCTTCGATTCGGTAATGGCCTCTGTCGGGCAAGCTTCAACGCAAAGGTCACAGTGGATGCATCGTAAATAATTGATCTCGTATACGTACCCGTATCGTTCCCCGGGGGAAACTGGATCCGTTTCTGGGTTATCGGCGCCTCGAACGTAGATGCATTTGGCTGGGCATACTCCTGCACAGAGTTCGCAGCCGATGCATTTTTCCATACCGTCTTCGTATCGGTTCAACACGTGGCGGCCGTGAAATCGTTCGGGTTTTGGACGTTTCTCTTTGGGGTATTCGGTTGTGACTCTTTCTTCAAAGAGTTTCATGAAGGTGACTTTGAAACCGTCGAGATATCCCATTACGCGTCCTCGAGTTCCTTTTGGTAGGCGCGATCTCCGGCTCGTAACCCCGCGAGGAGAAGGCTGGCCCCAACCGCTAATGCAATGAACGCAGCACCATAGGTTGCTAGCCAATTCCAGTCGTGTGTGGCACGTAGTTCTTTAAGGCTGATGAACATCAGCCAGAACAGAATTAGCGGAATGAGAAGTTTCCATCCCAGGTGCATCAGCTGGTCGTAGCGAAGTCTGGGGAGGGTGGCACGGAACCACACAAACACGAACAAGAACGCGAGGACTTTAAGCAAGAACCATAGGGTCGGCCAGAACCAGGTCATCCCAAACAGAATCGGCCCCGCTGGTCCTCCGAAGAAAAGAGTGACCATGATTGCCGACATGGTGATCACGTTCATGAACTCGGCGAGAAAAAACAGGGCGAAACGGATTGATGAATATTCGGTGTGAAAACCTCCCACCAACTCTTGTTCTGCCTCCACCAGGTCAAACGGAGGCCGATTGAGTTCAGCTGTTGCCGCAATTAAGAACACAATGAAAGGAACGATCCCTGAAGAAACAAGGAACCACCGACTAATCCCGCCTGATTGGGCAGCGACGATGCCATGAGTGGAGAGTGTGCCCGCAAGTATTACGACGACAACCGTGGCCATTCCGAGAGCCGCTTCATAGGAGATTGCTTGTGCCGAAGCGCGGACAGAACCGATGAGCGGGTATTTCGATCCCGATGCCCATCCGGCGAGCATGACTCCATAGACAGCGATCGATGACATGGCCAGTAAGAGGAGAATGCCTATTGGCGGGTCTGCTACCTGCAGAAATGTCTCTCGCCCGAAAATCGTGACAGTCCCCGATGATCCACCACCAAATGCGCCTCCGATGGGTACTACAGCAAAGGAAAGAAAGGCGGTGACTGCCGATATGTATGGAGCGAGACGAAACACTAAGGGGTCAGCGTTTTCTGGACGCAGATCTTCTTTGAAGAAGAATTTCACTCCGTCAGCGAAAGTCTGTAATAGACCCCATGGGCCTGCCACATTGGGGCCTATTCGATTTTGCATGTCTGAGATCAATTTTCTTTCAAACCAGACCATGAACATGGTGGCGACAAGCAAAAACGTGAAGGCGACGAGAACTTTGACAGCCATGATGCCGACGTCAGTTAGATCAACACCATCGATATAAAGCGGATCTCCCGTCATAGCGTTTCGATCCTGATGTCATTAATCGTTGCAGTGGCGTCTATGAATCGGTTGGCGCCTCCGCCGGGCTGGTTGAATGGCAGCACCGCCGTTCCACGTTGAATATTGCTATCGGCAACGGCTGTGAGGTTTTCAGTTGCTCGGGTGGAGATCACGCGAACTTCGCTACCGCTGGGTATGCCTAGCCGTTGCAGGTCATTGGGGTGGACCTTCAAGGTCGGTGGTTCTGCGAGATGCTGGAGCGAAGGACTATGAGCCGTTGCTGTCGCCCCGTCCCAAAGCTTGCGTCCGCTTATGAGCCGTAGTCCGTAGCCGTCCGCGATCGGGGTGTCTTGCGGCATGGGGAGGGCCAGATCTATCGAACTTTGTTGAACCAGAATGCCTTCGTGGGTTTCGTCGCTAGTAACTCTCTCTAAAGTTATGCCGTTGTGGCTGGGGGCTACTTGCTCGATTTCGCGCCATATCTCTTCTTTTGAAGTTAGGCCCAAGTCGCCGCCAAGACGCCATGCAAGCTCCGTTGCAATCATCCAGTCATCGCGAGTCGAACCTGGGGGAGTAATTTTTTGGATGACTCTGCTGACGCGGCCTTCGATATTTGTTGTGGTGCCGTTTTGTTCTCCGTAGGCCGTCGCCGGCAAAACAATGTCAGCTTGCGCTACCGATGAGGTGACGAAGTTGTCGATCGCTACGACCGTCTTAACTTTTTGAATGGCTTCTGCTGCAAGATTTCGGTCGGGGAAGTCGCAAAGAGGGTCCGCACCTAGAAGGACCAGGGTTTCAATTTTCCCAGCAACCGCCGCTTGGAGCATTTCGGTAGTCCCAAGACCTTGCTCTTTGGGAATGTCAGTCCATTTTTGAAGAAGAGCTTGACTTGGATTATCGATCCTGACCCGCCCGGGAAGAAAACCTGGTGCGAGACCCATGTCTAGGGCCCCGCGTACATTTCCTCTCCGCAACGCGGAGAGGAAGGTGGCGTGCGGAAGTTCCGCTCTGATTACCGCCGCTACCGAGATCGCTGGGTCCGCAGATTCAGCCATTGAGGCTCGGCCCAAAATGGTTACGACAGAACCGTCGCGCAGTTGCTGCGCCAACGGGTCGTCGCTACTCAGTAACTCTGTCAGGGTCTTTGCCGCTTCTCCAGCTTGGCAGCGAATTGAGTGCTGGGCGTATGACTCACTTCCGGTGACCGTCGGTCCTATTTGGACAACTTTGGTTCGGCCTCTGGTGGCAGCGCCTCGAAGGCGCAAATGCAATATCGCAAGTTCTTCTTTGAGATCCGGGCCCACTATCAGAACTGTGTCTGCTTGGCATGCATCTGCAATCGTTGCCGGCGGGAGCCCCAAAATTAGTTCCGCAGGTAAACCATCATCGAGTTGCGCGTCAATGTTGTCGGTTCCGATTACCGAGCGCGCCATTTTTGACCAGGCATATGCGTCTTCATTGGTCAATCGCGACCCGCCAATGATGCCTACTCCTTGTGGGCCAGCCTGGCCAATGGCCTCGGCCGCAGCCGCTAGCGCAGAACCCCAGTCAGTGCCCAGCAACTGTCTTTGGTTCTCTTGGTCACGGACAAGTGGGATGGTGAGGCGTTCGTCGCTGTTGATGGCCTCAAAGTTGAATCGCCCCTTGTCACATAGCCAACCATGGTTTACCGACTCGACGTCTACACCGAGGTAACGAACGAGTTCGTTTCTTGATGACTGAACTGAAATCCGACAGCCCATAGAACACGTCGTACATGTTGATTCAGTTTCCTCGAGATCCCATGGGCGGGCTTTGAATCGGTACGGGGCCGCTGTAAGGGCACCTACCGGACAAATTTGCACTGTGTTGCCTGAAAAGTAAGAACTGAAAGGTTCGTCGGGGAATGTCAGCACTTGAGTTGAATTTCCCCGCTCCGTGAATTGGATGAGCGGGTCGCCAGCTATCTCGTCGGCGAATCGAGTGCAACGGTCGCATAGTATGCATCGTTCTCGGTCGAGGTGAACTAGGTCTGAAATTGGAATCGGCTTTTCGAAGTGCCGTTTTTCTTCTACAAATCGTGATTCGCCGGGTCCATAGGCAATTGTTTGATCTTGCAGTGGACACTCGCCACCCTTGTCACAGACGGGACAGTCGAGCGGATGGTTGACCAGAAGAAACTCAAGAATCCCTTCTTGGGCTCGTTTAGTGTCGTCCGATTCGGTGTCAACGACCATTCCCTCAGCTACTGGGACCATGCATGATGGTTGGAGCATCGGGCCGCGACCGGTGTCAACATCGACGAGGCACATCCGGCACATGCCCACGGATGACATTCGTTCGTGATAGCAAAATCTTGGTATGTGAATGCCGGCTCGATCAGTAGCAGCGATGAGCATTTCGCCTGGTTGTGCTTCGATCTCGGTGCCGTTAACTGTGACGGTTACTTCGCTTGGGGCTTGGTCAGACATCTACAGCCACCTCAATCATTGTTGGGTGTTCGTTCCCGGCAACTTTTGCTTCGAATTCTTCTCGGAACAGTGTGAGTGCTGAGTGAACTGGAGCGAACGCTGATGGGCCGACAAAACAGATAGTGGTCATCCGATATGGGAACGGAACGGCTTCAATCCCTTTGGAGGGGACTGCGGCGTGTGGGAAGTCACCGGGGCAAATTGTTTCTCCGACCTCTATCAGCAATTCAAGATCTCGGGAGGTTCCTCGCCCCTCAACAACCCTGCGCAGTATTTGTTCGAGCCAGGTGCCGCCTTCTCGGCATGGCACACATTTCCCACATGATTCATGGGCATAAAACTTGGTCAAGGTAAGAGCTGCCGCGGGGATGTCGGTCGTTTCGTCCATCACCATGATCGCGCCGGACCCCAACATGGATCCTTGGGGGCCAACTTGGCTCGCTTCGAATGGTAAGTCGAGTTGATCGGGAGTGAACCATGGGGCTGAGCCGCCGCCCGGAACAAATGCCTTTAGTTGATTGTCGTCGCGTATCCCTCCGCACATGTCAGCGCCGTACAAGAGGTCGCGAAAGGTAGTTGTGCCATTGACGATTTCATATACCCCTGGTCGCTTTACATGGCCGCTGACGGCAACCATGCGAGTACCTGGCGAACTTTCAGTTCCGATCGCCGTAAACGCAGATGCACCATGTTGAACAATCCAGGGAAGGTTGGCCAAAGTCTCGACATTGTTGACGATTGTCGGTTGTCCATAGAGGCCTATTGAGGCAGGGAAATATGGGGGTTTTAATCTCGGCATCCCCCTATTTCCTTCAAGGCTTTCAATTAGAGCTGTTTCTTCGCCGACTACGTATGCCCCTGCCCCCCAGTGCAAGACAATGTCGACGGAAAATTCGGTTCCTAAAATATTTTTCCCGATATAGCCAGCATCGTAAGCATCATTTAGGGCCGTAGCCACGCGTTCTTGTGCTACTGCCATTTCACCTCGTATATAGAGGAAGCATTGGCTGAGGCCGACTGCGTAACAAGCGATGAGGCACCCTTCGATCAGTTGATGAGGGTCTAACTCCATCAAAAGGCGGTCTTTATATGTTCCTGGTTCAGATTCGTCACCATTAACAACTAGGTATCGAGGCCAGACTCCAGGTGGGCAGAATCCCCATTTGACGCCAGCGGGGAAGCCGGCACCGCCCCGGCCAAGCAATGTTGCGTCTCTAACTTCGCTGTGAACTTCTTCTGGGGTTAGCTGTAGGGCTTTTCTCAGAGCTTGGTAGCCGTCTGTTGCTTCGTATCTGTCAAGTGTGTATGAATCTTCATGGTCGAAGCGAGCTGTCACAATCCGCGGAGTTTCATTAGCGATGAATCCGGGGGCATGGGCTATCGGGGTTCCGGTCATTTCGGTCACTGGTCGCTCCCGTTGTCGTTTAGCCAAACTGGCGCAGTTGTGACATCCTCGGGGGGTACTACACCTACGAACCGATTTTCGGGTATGTGCTGGCGAACCTGAGACAAGACACCGTGTTCTGGCACTTCATGATCGGATGAAGCAAGTTCTTCGACTAATTCATCAAACTGGCTAGCGGTCACCCTGTATTGGTGCCGATAGTTAACTTGGAGACAGGGAGCTTCAGTACACGCAGCTTGGCACTCGGCGCCTTCAAGTGTGAACATTCCGTCGGCGGTAGTGCTTCCTGGTTTCACGCCAAGTCTTAACTCAGCGTGTTTCATCAGATCCCCTGCACCCATCAAGGCGCACGACATAGTTGTGCAAATGTTGATCACATATTTGCCAACCGGGTGGCGTTTAAACATCTCATAGAACGAACAGGTGCCAAGAACTTCTGCGCTTGTTGTGCCGACAAGCTCTGCTATCTCTGCCATCGCCTCGTCCGTAACCCAGCCTTCTTGTTCTTGGGCTAAATGGAGCAGAGGGATCATGGCGGATCGCGGCTTGGGATACCGACCGATAATTTCCTCTGCCAACGATGAGTTTTCGTCAGTAAAAAATTTCACCTATCAACCTCCCCCATGATCGGATCGATAGATGAAATAACTGCTATAGCGTCAGCCAGCAGGCCTCCATGCATCATGTGCGGCAACGTTTGTAGGTTTACGAAAGACGGTGCACGGATATGCATCCGTTGAGGTTTGGGTCCACCGTCTGACACCAAATAGCACCCGAGTTCCCCTCGAGGTGATTCAACTGCCGTGTACACCTCACCTGGAGGCACCTTGAAACCCTCGGTGAAGATTTTGAAATGGTGGATAAGGGCTTCCATCGACTCATCGATACGAGCCCGAGGTGGCGGTGTCACCTTGCGATCTTCAGCTCTGTACGGTCCGTCGGGTATCAGTTCTAGACATTGTTCGACAATTCGCATCGATTCTCGAATTTCGTTGAGTCGGATCGCGTACCGATCAAATGTGTCGCCGTAGGTGCCAACCACAATGTCAAAATCGACTTGGTCATACGCGAGATACGGCATTGCCCTGCGCAGATCCCACGCGTATCCGGTTGACCGCAGAATGGGGCCCGTGGCTCCCATAGCAAGAGCTTCTTCAGTGGTGATAACCCCAATTCCTTGGGTTCGTTCACGCCAGATCGGTTGTCCGGTCATTAGAACATCGAATTGCTCAAGACGTTCTGGGAGAACTTTGAGGATGTTTTGTACATCTTTCTGCCATCCGTCTGGAAGATCTGCTGCTACACCGCCCGGTCTGATGTAGTTGTGATTCATGCGAAGACCGGTGACTTTTTCGAAGAAGCGAAGTACTTCTTCTCGTTCCCGCCACCCATAAATCATCATGCCTACGGCACCGAGGTCCATTCCGTTTGTCGCCAAAAACAGAAGATGGGATGACATTCGGTTTAGTTCGCACATAAGCATGCGGATCCAAGTCGCTCTGTCCGGCATTTCGATTTCGAGTAACGCTTCGACAGCTAGCGAAAAGGTCAACTCAGTGAACAGCGGTGCCGCGTAGTCCATTCGGGTGACGTTCGTCGGTCCTTGCAGGTATGTAAGATCCTCCGCCGTCTTTTCCATACCCGTGTGCAGATAACCGATGACGGGTTTCGAACGCAGGACTGTCTCGCCCTGTAATTCCATGGTCACTCGAAGAACCCCATGAGTTGAAGGATGTTGGGGGCCCATGTTGATGATCATTCGTTCGTCGTCCGGGTCGACAACCGACGCCCGTTCCTCTGCTTCGGCTTCGGACATTCTGAGAACGGCGTCTCGATTTCGGAGATGATCTAATTTGGTCACCGGCCATCGACCGCCTTGAATTGAACCGGGATTCGTCCCATTGAATAATCTTTGCGCAATGGATGTCCGTGCCAGTCATCGGGCAGCAGGATGGGTGTCGGATCCGGATGTCCTTCGAACTCCAACCCGAACATGTCGTTTGCTTCGCGTTCCATCGCTTCGGCTCCCGGATGAATATCTGTGATGGTCGCAACGAGGGGAGCTGCCTCCGAGAGTTGGACTCTGACGCGTAGTCGTCGAGAAGCCTGGACATCAAGCAAATTCACGACAAGTTCGAAACGTTCTGCTGTAACGGTTACCGGCAGCGAACGGGTGTCATTTCCTAGATAATCGACACCGCAAAGGTCGACGCACACTACATAGCCATCATCGTTTAACGATTGAATGAGGTCGTGGTATTCAGCCTTACCAGTGTGCACGACGGTCTGGTTATTGTTGACCACCACCGCAGACCCGTGGAGCCTTTCGACATCATCCTCAGGCAGGTCTTCTTCACCTGATTCGATTTCCTCGTCAAGCGAGGCGGGCGACTCAGTCATAGACGCCCCCTGTGCGGATGATGACGGGTTCAGGTTGGGCATCTGGCGCCGCTTCTTGGCCCAGTTCTATTTCCGCTCCTCGTCCCGTTTCGTTGCGTCTTTGAGTGAGTTCTCCGGTACGAATCTTTTCGTGCAACGCAAGAATGGCATGTAGCAAAGTTTCTGGTCCGGGTGGGCACCCTGGCGCATAAATATCGACGGGGACTATTTGATCAACACCTTGAACGATCGCATAGTTGTTAAACATTCCTCCACTTGACGCACACACACCCATACTTATGACCCATTTGGGTTCCATCATCTGGTCATAAATTTGCCGTAAGACAGGAGCCATTTTCTGACTGACCCGGCCGGCAACAATCATGAGATCCGCTTGTCGAGGTGAGGCACGAAATGTCTCCATTCCGTAGCGAGCCATGTCGTAATGAGCGGTTCCGGTAGCCATCATCTCAATGGCACAACACGCAAGGCCAAAGGTTGCCGGCATCAAGCTTCGACGTCGGGCCCATTTGACCAACTCTTCAATCGGTGCCGTGATTATGTTGTGGCCGAGGCCAGCAAGTCCGTCATCGCCTAACCCAAGCTTGTGTTTGATATCTGTTAGATCACTCATTAGGCGGCCTCCGAGTCGTCAGTGTCCGTCTCAAGTTCAACCCGCCCCTCAAGACCGACCTTACGGACTGTCGATGTGGTCGTCCGTTCTGGGCTCGTAGCAGGAGTCAACAGTCGACGACCAGGGCCCCAATTGAGTCCACCTTTCGCCAGTTCATACACAAAAGAGAGAAAGAAGATGCCAGCAAAAATCGTCATGGCTACAAGGCCGAATAGACCCAATTCATCGTTCGCAACTGCCCACGGATACAAGAAGACAATTTCAATATCGAACATGATGAAGAGCATGGCAACCAAATAGAACTTGACCGGAAATCGCTCCGGTATTGCTACTTGGTCGGTTATGCCACATTCATAGGCAGATCTTTTGGCAACCGTGTTTCGTTCTGGGGCTAGAAGACGAGAAGCGACAATGCTTAGGAGGACAAAGAGAACCCCAAGTACACCTAGGGTCAGAACCGGGAGGTACTGCTCCATCTCAATTCGCCCTTTCCCTTAATTCAGTTCCCAGCTGCTTCCCGGACAGCCCATACGGCTTGATCCCGTCGGTGAAGGTGATAACAACCTAAACCAAAAAGCAACCCCGAGAAGATAGCTACAAGTGCTGGCCGCAGTCTGAGGTTGCCTTGGTCTCTGACCATTACGACGGTGTATACCGGTGCTGCCTCATCAAGTTCTGCTACGGGCAACAGAACTTTTCCATCCCCACCCAACTTATTGGGATCAATGTCGGCAGTGGGTTTGTATGGCTGCAATTGAACGGCAGCATAATGAGGGCGGCCTCGACTAGGTATGAAGTATTGGGTCACCGCATTGTCTGGAATTCCCAGTGGCCGATAACGTTCTCCGCCCACGCGCATGACTCGATGAACTTGATAGTCGGTAGCTGCGCTGAACAGACATGTGTTGACCGACTCAAGGCGGCGTGGATCGACATCACTGCACACAACAGCCGAATCCGCAGTTGCTTGGGCATCAGCTTCCACTACAACCTGCCATCCGCCATCCGGGGTGCTTGAAATGTCGTTGCTCAATTCTTGAACCATTTCGATAGGCACCGCTTCAGGGTTCGTGCTGACGTGGGTGACCTCCCAGGCGGGTCCATGTCCAACCCAGCCAATCCCAAAGAACCACCAAATAATTCCCATGAGAAGGTTCCATCCCCATAGGCCCGTCCATGCAACCAGAAAGCCGAGCCTGACACCAAGATTGGTTGCAAGGAGTAAATAAACAGACCCGCATAGAACAAGAACGCTGATGAGTACCGCTAAGTACCCCGTAATGACTGGGTCCCATCCCACTAAAGCGATCAAAGTCATTGGTCATCCTTTGATGTGTGTAGCTCCGCGAACTGCACCGTTGATTGCTCTGCTTGATCCAAACCGCGCTCATATTCTGAGATTGCGCGGATCTCTTCTTGGGTCAAAATTCGCCCGAATCCAGGCATCCCATAGTTACCCAGCCTGGCAAATTCACCATATGCAACGTTGTCAGCTGCGCCAGACGTTATGAACGAAATTTGATCTTCGATATCAGGGAAAAGTCGCTCAAGGCTCACAGCATTGAGGGCTGGCCCATAACGCCCAGACCCAGCAGGCCCGGGGATAACTTCTACCTCGCCGCCATTGTTTGGTAGTTGAGCTGGGCCGCGCGCGGGCCATCGCGGCGTATGACAACGAGCGCAATGAAGTTCGAATAGAACTTGTCCTTCGCTTTTTTCGGGATGAGCAGCCATCGCGGTTTCTTTGGCTTGCAATGCCTGTTGACTCGCATCGTCATCAGAAATTCTTTCGCGCCACAACCATGCGATTAGATTGTCAACCTCTTGAGAGGTGAGGGGTCCGCCACCTGGTAGACCCCAAGCAGGCATAACGCCTCGCCCGTAATTGAGAATTTGTCTTACTTCATCTACCTCATCAAGGTTCTCCGCGTCGGTATCGAACCGCGCAAAGACGGTATCTAGGGCCGGTGCGCGCCACGTGGTTTTGACGATATAGGTCTCTTCGTCACTGAATTGGTTACCGATGTCGAGCACGACTGGCGCGTAGTTGGCACCGCCTAGATCAGCGCCGTGGCAAACAACACACTCAAGTTCTTCTGCCAGTCGTTCACCCGCAGCTGCGGCCCGTTCACCGAATCCTACTTCAGCACCAGCGCGGCGGCCGCCTTCCCGGAGCCAGTAGATGGGCAGCACCAATGCAATTATCAGGAGCATCAAGACACCAAAGGCTTGGACCTGTTCGAGCCGACTTCCTTCAAGTACTTCGTCGTCTGGCAACGACCCGCGGTTGGCGGCAAGTTCAATCTCACTCCCAATCTCACTCTTGCTCCGCCGGATGTTAACGAAGACATAGATTGCCCAACCAACGACCACAACGGCCAGCAGGACCATGGCGATCGAACGTTCGGTGGTGGCAGCATAAATCACGGTTTATTGACCCCTGCCATAGTGCGGTGAGTTACGGACGAAAAGAAAATCTTCATTAGGCGCAGTGAGGTCCTTCTAAACCTTGGCCCGTCGTGTCGGTACCAATTGGCGGACCTTGGGAAGGACTACCTGTATCGATAATTACTTTGTCTCCATCAATGATCACTGGGAAACGATCCATACCTCGCGGAGCAGGGCCCGCCTTCTTTTCTCCGACACGGTTGTATTGCGATCCATGACACGGACATTCGAACCACTGAGAAGTAGCGCAGGATGGGACTTTGCAACCAAGGTGTGGGCACTTCTGCCATAGCGCTACGTAACCCATTTTAATGCCTTCTAAGACAGTCCCTGAATAAACCGCTTCAGCCGCTTGTTGGGTGGCGTCATCCATAGGAAACGGTTGAAGGTATGTCTGTGCCTCGGAAAAGTACGAAAAGTTGGTTGCAGGCGATGAAGACGCGATTACATCATTGACCGAGTCGATGGTCCCAATCTTTACTTTCGAGCCGAAGCCGCCGGTGGGCCGAGGCCAAAGAAAAGCGATATTGGCGGCTCCGAAGGCAGACAATCCCATGGTCATTAAGGTGATTGACGCACGATTTAGGAATTGGCGCCGCGTAACTCCCACTTCTTCAGGATCAGGGGGACTCCACACCTCGGGTTGGACTGGTTCGGGAACGGCTATCTCGCCGCCGACCCTCGCTAAAGCTACAGAACGTTCGAGTTCCTTAGCCTCATCGCTTACGGGGGCTCCGGCTAGTGCTCCCGCATCACGCTTCCTCGTTTCGCGCGACAAATGGCCCAAGCCCTGAGCGTCACGTCTACGAAGCGATGTGAAGCCCACTACTGCACCTAGAGCCACAAGCACAGGGATAGCTATGGCGATGATGGTACCGCTTGACACTGCGCTGCTCCTTACAGGTGGAAAATGCCGTGGAGCCCGGTGTCCCACGGATAGGTGAAGTTGAAACCTTGGCCCCTAAAGAAGGACCCGATGATGACCAGCACTGCCCAGAACATGAGGTGGATGGTCTGAATCGAGATCGCGAACTTACGATCTTCGGGTGCATTTGACGGATTGCGATCGATGTATGGGGCAAATCCCAACAGCACCAGAACGATGCCGGGGATAGTGACGCCCGCGATCATCGGATCGAACATCGTAAGCAACTCTTGGAGGCCTAAGAAATACCAGGGAGCTTTAGATGGGTTAGGTGTTGCATTGTGATTGGCCAATTCGAGTAGCGGCGCATTGATGAACAGCGAGAAAACCAAGGCAAAGGCGGTGATAAACAGAGCCGCTGTAAATTCTGCTGCGAGCAGATGCGGCCAAACATGAACTTTGTCTCCTGGGGTGGCTTTGACGTCTTGGATGGAACCTGACTTGACCACCGTCAGCAATCTGTGAGTATTCCCGCTCGGTCCGGCCATTGCCGGTGGAGCGATCGTTGCTACGCCACCTCCTGCAGCTGCGGGTGCACCGCCCTGTTGGCTCTGCTCAAGCAGGGAACGTGGGATTGTTTCACCATCATCATCTGAGGAGCCGCCAGCATCAGTTGACGGTGCCGGGTCACCATCAGCCTTGGCCTTGGCCTCTTGGCTTCTCTTCAGTAAATGCTCAGGAATTTCAGTCATGGGAGTGCTTCCACCGCCGATCTATAACGGTCCGGAGATGCCGCCGTCTTTGCGGACTCTCCAAAAGTGAATTGCCAAGAAAATGACAAGGACGAACGGGAGCATCAATACGTGCAATACGTACCATCGAAGAAGAGTTTCTGCGCCAATTTGTTTGCCTCCCAAGAGCACGAAGCGCACTTGATCGCCAAATACCGGTGTGAAACCCATCATGTTGGTGCCGACGGTCACCGCCCATAACGACAATTGATCCCAGGGCAAGAGATAGCCGGTGAATGAAAGCAAAAGTGTGAGTTTCAATAGCATGACGCCGACCACCCAGTTGAACTCACGCGGAGCTTTGTATGCGCCGTGGTAGAAGACTCGTGCCATATGCAGGAACACCGACAACACCATTAGGTGAGCTGTCCATCGATGCAGGTTGCGAACAAGTAATCCGAAACTCACCTGTGTGTGCAGGGACTCAATGTCGCTCCAAGCGGCAGCTGCTGTTGGGCGGTAAAAAAACATTAGGAAAATGCCGGTAACTGTCAGCAGTATGAACAAGAAGAAACTAAGCCCACCAAGACAGAGCGTGTAACTCACCTTGACAGCGTGACGCTTTACCTTCACGGGGTGAAGGTGATACAGAACGCTGTTCATAATGACGTAGGACCTGTTACGTGGACTGTCTGTGTAGCCCTTACGGAAAATCGATCCAGGTCGAAAAACTGATGTCCAAAACTGGCTGTCTTGCATCCAGTCTGCTGCTGCAGTAGCCCCTTGTTGCAGCTTCTCAGGCAGCGACTGTTTGGACTTTTCGATCGAGTTTGCCATTTGGATTCCGTCTATCCCTCAGAGTCGCATGCCGTAGGCGTAGCCGTGTGTATGGGTGCGGTCATGAACGTCACCCTCAGTCGGTGGGTTGTCAACCACTTTGCCCATCGATATGACACCTGTAGGGCATCTATCTACGCATAGGGCACAGCGGGTACATACATCGTCATCAATAATGAAAATCGCGTTGTCAGCCGGGTCCAGACCGGGGAGGTCGGCGTCTACGGCTTCGTCTATTGCTTCAACTGCTATGTAGTGAATGCATTTCCACGGACAAATATCGACGCACCCTTCACACTGGATGCATTCTGATTGGTCAATGTTAATGAACTGTTTGGGCTTTACAGCCGCAGCTAGATAATCAGCGTCGACGGTTTGCAATACGTAATCGTCTACGAACCGAGGCATGGGTGGATTAGCTTCAGTCTTTGCCATATCAGTTGCCCTTCATGAGTGGGCGGCCGAAATCTGATACTGGTTCTGCGACTGGTTTTTTCTCATCTCGTTTCTGCCACCAAAGCCACAGAAATGGAAGACCAGCCAAAGCGACTATGTGCTCAACAACCACAACAATGTCTGAAAGCTTCTTGAGGTCCATCCGCATGGGCGGGAATGTGATCGGGTTCCCGTCTATGAATTGGCCCTCAGTAAAGAGCATCCGCTCAACGGACCATCCCCATTCGTTGTCGGTAAGCCGAACCCAGCGGTCAGGCACGACTCCGAAAACCATGAGAAAGAGCATGAAGATAAACGCAGCACCAAGCATGGCCTCGCCCCACGAAGTGGGGCGGTCAGTAGGCCTACGTCGCCCATACGCAATGACGGCATAGACCATAAGACCTGTGATCAGGATTGATGTCACAAGTGCAACCACGAGCCCTCCTGTCTAGTCCGTAGTGTTGGTGCGTGCTTACCGAATCTTGGCGAGATTCCAAGGAACCTCACACTATGCAAATCCACAGCGTGAATCTACGTTCAAATCTACCCGAGCAACGCCCGGATCGTTCGACGTTCTACCACGCTTTAACGACGGATTCGCAACTCAAGAATGTCTTATATGGTGGCACTCGCGCGCTACTAATGCCGAACCCAAAGCAGGATTTTTTTTGAGAACTTCATTCTGAGTGCAACTTGAGCAAAAAGTGTCTGCCAAACTTGGTCCGCTACCCTCGTCCGCGCCTATCTTTGATGGTCGCACGTATCTTGTTTCTTTAACAGTAACCCGCGATGCGGGATTCCAGATTGGGATCTCGCGGAGGACAAAGTGACCGAAGTTCCCGAGTACCTATTTGAGCGTTCCAGACAGAGACGTATAGCGCTCGGCCTGCTTGAAGATGATGGCAGTGGAGGTGCTGCTGCTTCGGAGTCGGGTGACAGTGGGTCTCAAGCCAGTTCGGGGCCTAGTAGCGCTGATGTGATCGCTGCCGCTAAGGCCGACGCCAAGCTTGAACAGGTTGCTGACATTGACGTTGAACCTGTTTGGGTTTCTGCGGCTAATAACCGAACCAAAATTCCAATGTGGGCCCTCCCGGTCATGTTCTTCCTACCGCTTTGGGCGTTTGTCTACGTCAAAATGACTGAGCCACCGCCTGAACCTGTGACTGCGATGACTGAGGGCGCAGCAACTTATGCTGCCCAGTGCGCAAGCTGCCATGGTGGGGATGGAGCTGGGAATGAAGGTGGCGGGGTCGGACGACCTTTATATAACGGAGAAGTCTTACTGACGTTCCCGAAATTAGACGCTGACATGATTCATTGGCTCAATGTCGGTTCGGAAGGTATCGGTCTCGGAAATCCTTATGGTGCTACTGA
>CEUS01024596.1_pt1 | contig 26780 bp, 25 predicted proteins | sample 427031 | NCBI WGS metagenome assembly CEUS01 (sample SAMEA2622837, study PRJEB7988) | marine metagenome | biome: marine biome (ENVO:00000447); feature: marine epipelagic mixed layer (ENVO:xxxxxxxxx); material: "saline water (ENVO:00002010), including plankton (ENVO:xxxxxxxx)" | depth 140 m | reverse complement strand
GCAAAAAAATCATATAATAAAATGTTTTTTGCTTATTTAAATACTTTCAAAAGGTTAGGATTGACCGCAATTCCAATGGCGGCAGATACCGGACCTATTGGAGGAGACCTTTCACATGAGTTTGTAATTTTGGCCGAGACTGGTGAAAGTAAAATTTATTCAGACAAAAGAATTTTAAACATAAATATTAATGAAAAAAATTATACAGATGAATCAATTTTAAAACTAAGAAAAAAATTTGATGAATTTTATGCTGTAACAGACGAAAAATTTAATAAAAATGATTTTGAGAAAAATGTTAAAAAAGAAAATCAGTTAATAACAAAAGGAATAGAAGTAGGACATATTTTTTATTTTGGAGATAAATATTCAAAACCTTTAAAGTGTTCAGTTGATTTAAAAGATGGAAAAAAAGTAAATGTTAAAATGGGGTCATATGGTATTGGTGTTTCTAGATTAGTTGGAGCAATAATCGAAGCAAAATTTACTAATAATATTATGAGATGGCCTGAGTCAGTATCTCCATTTGATGTAGCAATTATACCTAGTTTGCAAAAAAATGATAAATCAAATTATGTAAAGGCAGAAAAAATATATAATTTATTTTTAAAAAATAATATTGATGTTCTTCTTGATGATACCGACGAACATCTGTCAGCTAAATTTAAAAAGTTTGATTTAATAGGAATTCCTTATCAAGTAATCATTGGCTCAAAATCTACTGATAACAAAATTGAATTTAAAGAAGTAAATGGAAAAACAGAAAATTTATCTATAGAAGAAGTTATAAATAAACTGAAAAACAAAAGAAATTTAAATTGATTTCCAAAATTGAAAGAACTATAGCATTCAGATATCTAAAACCCAAAAAAAAAGAGGGGTTTTTAAAAGTAATATCAATTTTTTCTTTTACAGGCATAGCTTTAGGAGTTTCAGTATTAATAATAGTTATGTCAGTTATGAATGGATTCAGAACGGAATTGATTAATAAAATTTTGGGCTTTAATCCCCATATAATTGTTAAGCCCTATGAAAAAGCAATAAATAAAGAAGATATAAAAAAAATTAATTTTTTAGAGAATGATCTTTTAAGAACAGCTTTCACTTTTAGCGGTCAGGGAATAATTATTAATAAAGCAAGTACTAATGGGATTTTAATACGCTCCTATTTAAATGACGAAATTAGTAAAATTAATCTAATAGGAAATGGGATTATAGATGGATCTTTATCTTCATTTAAAAAAAATACAATTTCTATTGGTAAAGAATTAGCTATATCACTAAATTTAACAAATGGTGATGAAGTTACTTTAATGTCAACTTCAAATCTTGAAACTCCTTTTGGAAATCTTCCTCTTCAAGAAAAATTTAAAATTTCATCTATTTTTAGCACCGGGCTCCTAGAATTTGATCAAAGTGTTATTTTTATTCCTTTTGAAAATGCCAAATCTCTATTTGAAATAGAAGATGAAGATATAAATTTAGAAATATTTTTGAAAAAACCTGATGAAGTTGAGCCTGCCAAAAAAGAGATACAAAAAATCTTTAATGATTATTATGTTTATTCGTGGGCAGATTTAAATAAATCATTTTTTGGTGCTTTAAAGGTTGAAAGAAATGTGATGTTTATTATTTTAACACTAATAATTATTGTAGCTGCTTTCAATATAATTTCAGGATTAACAATTCTTGTTAAGAATAAAACAAAAGAGATTGCTATTCTTAGAACTTTAGGTGTTAGTAAAAATTCAATAACAAAAGTTTTTTTTGTTATAGGATTTACTATTGGATTTTTAGCCACAAGCACAGGAATTATTATTGGTGTTCTATTTTCTTATTATATAGAGGAGATAAGAATGATAATTACGTCATTATTTAATGTGCGTCTTTTCCCTGAAGAAATTTATTTTTTAAGTCAAATGCCCTCAGAAATAAATGCAGGATATATATTTATTATTTCTTTTTTTTCTTTATTAATTACTTTTTTTGCGACAATTTTTCCTGCTTTGTCTGCAGCGAAGTTGGACCCAATAAAGGCATTAAAATATGAATAGTCAAATAATTCATTTATCAAAAATTTATAAAAAATATAATATTGGAGAAAAAAGTATTTCAGTTTTAAAAAATGTAAATCTAAAAATAAATAAAGGTGAATTGATTTCACTTACTGGCCCTTCGGGATCAGGAAAATCTACTTTGCTGCACATCATTGCTTTGCTGGACAGACCTTCGTCTGGAGATGTTTTTTTTAAAAAAAAAAATTTTTCTAAATCAAATGATGATGAAAAAGATCTAGTAAGAAGAAGAGGTATCTCTATCATTTACCAACAAAATAATCTATTAAATGATTTTACAGCATTAGAAAATGTTTTAATTCCTTTGTTAAACGTTGGTTACAATTTAAATGAAGCTAAAGTTAAAGCTATGAAAATTTTATCTTCAGTTAATTTGTCTAAAAGAATCAATCACTTCCCAAGTGAATTATCTGGTGGAGAAGAACAAAGAGTTGCTGTGGCAAGAGCTTTAGTTACGGAGCCTGATTTAATTTTGGCAGATGAACCAACTGGAAGCTTAGACAGAAGTACAGCTAACGAAATATTTTCTCTATTTTTAAAACTTAGATCTAAAAATCACGCAATACTTTATGCAACTCATAATAGAGAATTATCAAATAGAGCAGACTACAAGTTAAATATTTTTGATGGTACTATTAAAAAAAAATGAATGAAGTTCCAATTAAAGAATTTGCACATTTAAAAATTCATACACAATTTTCTATTTGTGAAGGCGCCTTAACAACTTCTAATTTAGCAAAATATTGTAAAACAAACAAAATTAAAGCAGTAGGTTTATGCGATACAAATAATCTTTGTGGCGCTTTAGAATTCTCCGAATCTATAGCTAAATCAAAAACTCAACCAATAATAGGAACCCAAATTAATGTTAAATATAAAAATTATATAGGAAAAATACCTTTATTCGCTAAAAACTTAGAAGGATATAAAAATTTAATTAAACTATCATCAAAATCCTTTTTAGAAATAGAAAGCAATGAAATATCACATTGTAAAATCAGTGATATAGAAAATTATAGCAGTGGTCTTATATTATTTTCAGGGTCATTTGACGGCCTGGTAGGCAAATTGTTTTCAAAAAATCTTACAGATGAAATTAATGAGCTATTTAATAGAGTTAAGAAAACTTTCAACAATAATTTTTATATAGAAATTCAAAGACATAATGATGAAGGAGAAAAGTTTTTCGAAGAATTTCTACTCAATATGTCATCAAAATTAGAGCTACCTGTAATTGCAACGAATGAAGTGTTCTATCTTGAGCAAGATATGCACGAAGCGCATGATGCATTTATATGTATTGGTGAAAAAACTTATGTTAATTCTAAGGATAGAAAAAAGTTTTCTAATGAGCATTACCTCAAGTCTAGTAAAGAAATGTGCCATCTTTTTAGCGATCTTCCAGATGCTTTAGAAAATAATTTTAATTTTCCATTAAGAATTTCATACAGACCAAAAAACTCACCACCAGTTTTACCTGATATTCAAACTAGCAAAGTTTTAAAAGTTAATGATCTCCTAATAAAGGAGTCTAATGATGGTCTTAATGAGAAATTAAATGAATATATTATTCCGAATACAGATAAAAAAAATCTTGAGAAGGTAAAAAACACTTATATAAAAAGACTTGAGCACGAAATTAATATTATTTCTAAAATGAAATATTCTAGCTATTTTCTTATTGTTTCTGATTATATTAAATGGGCAAAAAAAAATGATATACCAGTAGGACCAGGAAGAGGTTCAGGAGCTGGCTCCTTAGTAGCTTGGGCATTATCTATTACTGATATTGATCCAATAAAATTTGATTTAATTTTTGAAAGATTTCTTAATCCAGATAGAATTTCAATGCCTGACTTTGATATAGATTTTTGTGAAGAAAAAAGAGATAAAGTTTTTGAATATTTAAAAAAAAAATATGGGAAAGGGGTTGCTCATATAATTACATTTGGGAAACTTAAAGCTAGAATGGCCTTTAGAGATATCGGCAGAGTTTTAGGTTTACCTTATGGTTATGTAGATATGTTATGTAAAATGATTCCTTTTGACCCCTCAAGACCTCTTTCTTTAGAAAAAGCCATTGCCCAAGAACCTAGGATTAGAAAAGAAGAAGAAAAAGATCCTCGCGTAAAAAAATTGGTAGAGATATCTAAAAAGTTAGAAGGATTAAATAGAAATATGGCTACACATGCTGCGGGTGTAGTTATACCAGAAAAAAATTTAGCAGAGTTTGTTCCTTTATATAAAGATTCATCATCAAGTTCTCTTTTACCTTCAACTCAATTTGATATGTATACAGCAGAAAATGCTGGATTGGTTAAGTTTGATTTGCTTGGGCTTAAAACTTTAACAGTAATTAACAAAACAATAAACTTATTAAACAAGAAAAAAATAAAAGTAGACATAAGAAAAATTCAACTTGATGATCCAAAAATTTTTGAACTATTGAGCTTTGGAAACACAGTTGGATTGTTTCAGTTGGAAAGTGCAGGTATGCGTGATGCTCTCGTTAACATGAAGCCCAATAAATTTGAGGATATTATTGCGCTTGTAGCATTATACAGACCCGGTCCTATGAGCAACATACCAATTTACAACCAATGTAAACATGGAGAAAAAGAACCAGATTATTTACACCCTAAACTTAAAAAAATTTTAGAACCTACTTATGGTGTAATTATTTATCAAGAACAAGTTATGCAAATTGCTCAGATACTTTCAGGTTTCTCGGCTGGTGAAGCTGATATCTTGAGAAGAGCAATGGGTAAAAAGAAAAGAGCTGAACTTGAAAAACAGAAAGAGAGATTTGTAGAAGGAGCAGTGAAAAACGGCATCACTAAAGAAACAGCTATTACTATATTTAAAAAAATAGAGCCATTTGCTGAATACGGATTTAATAAAAGTCATGCAGCAGCCTATGCAATGATTGCTTATCAAACTGCATATCTTAAAACTTATTATCCAAATGAATTTATAGCAGCATCAATGTCCAATGAATTATCAAACACAGATAAACTTAGTGAATTTTTCGAAGAGTTAAAAAGGCTAAAAATTACAGTACAAAGACCATGTATTAATAAATGTTTTGCAGAATTTATACCTAAAGAAAATACTCTATTTTACGCTTTAGGAGCAATTAAAAATGTTGGTTATGAAGCTATTTCGCAAGTTGTTAAAGAAAGAGAAAAAAATGGAGAATTTAAATCTATCAGTGATTTTATAAATCGTGTTCATCCAAAAAATATTAACAAGCTACAGTTAGAAGGATTAGTAAAATCAGGAGTTTTTGATACGATATTTAAAAATAGAAAAGTTCTTTATGACAATATTCCAAATATTATTCAAAACTCAAAAACAATATATGAAAATAAACTTCAAAACCAATCCAGTCTTTTTTCAGAAGACAGTCAAAAAATTTCTTATTTAATCAAAGAAAATTCATCTAATTGGTCTGATGATGAAATTTTATCAAAAGAATTTGAATCATTAGGCTTTTATATTTCAAACCATCCTTTAACAAATTATAGAACAGCTCTTGAACAACACAACGTAAAAAATTTTAAAGACTTTGAAGAAGGCAAAAATAATGAAGCTATAATAGCTGGCACTATAATGTCCGTAAAAGAAAAAAAAACAATAAAAGGAACTTCTTTTGCAATAGTTAAATTTAGTGATTTAAGCAAGGTATTTGAACTTTTTTTATTTTCTGAAATTTTAGAAACCAATAGAAAAAATCTAATTGAAGGAAAATCTTTTTTATTGACAGTTATTAAAGATAAAGAAAATCATGAAAATAGATTTAGAAGAATTAGTGTAAGAAAAATTGTTAGTTTAGAGCAAATTGTTAAATTTAGTTATGATACCGTACATATAGAAATAGATAAAGCTGATAGTTTAGAACAACTTTATCAAAACATAAAAGAAAAAGGTGAATCGAAAATTAAAATTTCAATCACTGAAAATGATAAGAATTATATATTTCAATTGAAAGAAAAGAGAAAATTTGACTATGAAACTCTTAAAAGCTTGAATAAGGAGCAGTTTATAAAGAAAATAAGAGTTTAATTTATCCGTTGAATTTTGTTTATTAAAATTGTAGAAATGCGAACTTAAATACGCACACAGTTATTGGTTGTAAAACCTCCGGTCCTTAATTGGAAATGACTGTGGTGGCTTAACCGGGAAATTATGAAAATACCAAGTGTTACAATAAAACAATTATTAGAAGCCGGAGTACATCTAGGACATAAAACCTTTAGATGGAATCCAAAGATGAGCCAATTTATATTTGGATCAAAAGATTCTATTCACATTATTGACTTGGTACAAACTTTAGAATTGATAAAAGCAGGTTTACAGGAAATACATAGATGTGTTAGTTCTGGAGGAATAATTCTTTTTGTATCTACTAAAAAGCAGGCTTCAGATACAATTTCAACTTTAGCTAAGAACACTTCGCAGTTTTATGTAAATCATAGATGGCTTGGTGGAATGTTAACTAATTGGAATACAATTTCAAATTCCATAAAACGTTATAAAAAACTTACTGAACAATTAAAGGAGGAAAACACAGGTTTTACAAAAAAAGAAATATTAAAAATGGGAATCCAAAGAGATAAGCTGGAAAGATCTCTAGGTGGAATTTCTAATATGAAAAAAATACCTAACATGATTTTTATAATTGACACAAATGTAGAAGCATTAGCAGTAAAAGAAGCTCAAAAACTGAATATTCCAATCGTTGCAATAGTTGATACAAACTCTGATCCTTCAGGCATTAACTTCCCTATTCCCGGAAATGATGACGCAAGAAGAGCTATAAATTTATACTGTGAATTAATTGAACAGACTATTTTAGATGCTCAAAAAAACTTACAAGCTAAAAAAGAAGAACCATTAAAGGTAAACAAAGAACAACCAATAGAAGAAAAAACTAAAAAAGTAGAGAAGAGCAAGAAAACAGATTCAAATTCAAAAGAAGAAAAAAAAGATTTAAGTAAGAAAAAATCTACTTCTTTATTTTCAAAAATAAAAAAAATAGCTACAAAAAAATCTAAGTAAATTTTTTTATGACATCCGAAAACATACTAGAAAAAGTTAAAAAATTGAGAGAACTTACAGGCGTTGGTTTTAAGGATTGCAAAGGCGCTTTAGAAGAAAGTAATGGAGATATCGAAAAATCAATAGAATTTTTAAGAAAAAAAGGAATAGCTAAAGCAAACAAAAAAATGGAGAGAGTGGCTGCCGATGGATTGGTTTGCATTTATGAAAAGAACAATAATATTTCTATGGTAGAACTTAATTGCGAAACCGATTTTGTCGCAAAAAATAAAAATTTTATTAGTTTTGCTGAAGAAATTTCAGAAATTAATTTTAAATGCCTAGGGAAAATTAATGATATCCAAAATTATGAAATGAAAAATAAAAAGAAAGTTAAAGATAGTATAGTTGATCTCATATCAAAAATTGGTGAAAAAATTACATTAAGAAGAAGTACATATATTGGTGCAGAGAAATCTTCTAATTTTTTTTATGTACACTCTTCTCTTAAAGAAAATGTTGGCAAGTTAGGTGTTCTTTTAAGCTTAGAAGTTGATGATAAAAATAAAGCTGAATTTAATGATTTTGGTAAAAAGTTAACAATGCAAATAGCAGCTTCCTCGCCACTATCGGTAGATAGAGACGGTTTAGATAAGAAAATAATAGAAAAAGAAAAGGAATTAATCACTGAGGAATTGAAAAATACTGGAAAGGATTCTAAAATTATTAATAAAATAGCAGAGGGAAAATTAAATAAATTTATTAATGATAACTCTCTTTTAAATCAAGAATGGATAATGGATCCAAAGAAGAAAGTGAAGGATATTTTGAAAGAAGTTCAGGGAAAAAATAAGATAAAAATAAATAATTTTTTCAGATTTAAAGTAGGAGAAGGATTATAAAAATTATGAGCTCAGAAGTTGTTCTAAAAAATTGTAATACTAAAATGAAAAAAGCATTTGATGTATTTAGTCATGAATTATCTTCTTTAAGAACAGGAAGAGCCAACGCTTCAATGTTAGATATTATTAAAGTAGATGTTTATGGACAAAATATGTCCATTAATCAACTTGCTACTATATCGACGCCGGAACCAAGGCTTCTTACTGTTCAAGTTTGGGATCAAAATAATGTAACTTTAATTGATTCAGCAATTAGAAAATCAAATTTAGGAATTAATCCTCAAATTGATGGACAATTAATGAGAATACCAATTCCATCATTAAATGAGGAAAGGAGAAATGAATTAAAAAAAATAATGGGAGGATTGGCAGAAAAAGCAAAAATTTCTATTAGAAATATAAGGCGCGAAGGTAATGATAGTTTAAAAAAAGATTTAAAAGATAAAAAAATTGGTGAAGATGAATTTAAAAACTACGAAAAAAAAATTCAAAATAGCACAGATGCTCAAATTTCTGAATTAGAAAAAAAATTAGAAGAAAAAGAAAAAGAAATAATGAAAATATGAATAACTTAAATCATGTCGCTGTAATAATGGATGGAAATGGGCGATGGGGTTTAAAGAAAAAAAAATCAAGAAATTATGGACACTTAAAAGGTTTAAAATCGGCTGAAAATATAATTAAAGCTTCAATAAACAATAAGATTTCATATTTAACTCTTTATACGTTTTCTACAGAAAATTGGAAAAGACCAGAAAAAGAGATAAATTTTCTTTTTGATTTAATTCGCAATTCTTTAAAGAAAAATATAAAAAAAATAATAAAACAAGGGATTAAAGTAAATATTATTGGAAGTAACGATAGATTACCAAATGATATTAAAAAAACTATACAAACTATTGAAGGCAAAACAGAAAAAAATAAAGCAATAGTACTAAATATAGCTTTAAATTATGGATCAAAGGAAGAAATTATAGAAGCATGTAAAAAATTAATTCTAAGAAAAGATAAAAATATTAGTGTCAAAGACTTTGAGGAGAATCTTTATACAAAAAATATACCCGATCCAGATCTACTAATAAGAACTGGAGGAACCAAAAGGTTAAGTAATTTTTTATTATGGCAACTGGCTTATACAGAGATATTTTTTGTAAAGAAATTGTGGCCAGATTTTAATGAAAAAGATTTTAATAAAATTATAAGCGAATTTTATAAAATAAAAAGAAATTTTGGTAAAATATAATGACAAAAGAATTAAAAAAAAGAATATTTACTTCAATTCTGTTATTTTTACTTATATCTTTCTGCATTTTTATAGATATTTATGTATCACTTATAGCTTTAATAATAATTTCTTTTCTTACATGGTTAGAGTTTAACAGAATTACTAATAAAATTTATAATAAAAAAAATAAATTTCTATTAAATACAATTTCAATTTTTAGTTTTCTTTATTTAATATTATTCACTTTAACCACTTTTGCTATTATAGATTCTGGAGTAATTATTTTTATTTTTATTTTGTTAGTTTGTATATTTTCTGATCTAGGAGGGTATATTATAGGAAAAACTTTCAAAGGGAAAAAACTTACAAAAATTAGTCCAAATAAAACATTTTCAGGAACATTCGGTTCTTTTATTTTTTCAGTTTTTCCTCTTATTTTTTTTAATATTATTTTTATTTATACAAAAAATAATGAATTTTTAATCAGAAATGATAATTTTTTCGAAAATATTTTTTTATGTCTTTACTTATCACTTATATGTCAATTAGGTGATTTATTTATCTCTTATTTTAAGCGATTGGCCAAAGTAAAAGATACTGGTAATATCTTGCCAGGTCACGGAGGTGTTCTTGATAGAATCGATGGAATTATCTTTGCAATACCTAGCGTCATTGCTTTTCTTTGGTTTTTTTAAATGAAAAAAAAAGTTGCAATTCTTGGTTCTACAGGCTCTATAGGAAAATCAACTTTAGAAGTAATAAAAAAAGATAAAAAAAACTTTGAAATATTACTTCTCACAGCAAATAATAATTATAAATTGTTAATTAAACAGGCAAAAGAATTTAAAGTAAAAAATGTTTTAATTAAAAATACTAAATTTCATTTAAAAGTTGAAAATTCTTTAAAAAGAAATAAAGTAAAAGTTTATTCAGGCAATATTCCTTTAAATAAAATTATTAAAAGTAAAATAGATTATACTATGTCAGCAATTGTAGGTATTGCAGGATTGCAACCGACAATTGATGCTATTAAAATCAGTAAAATTGTAGCTATAGCTAACAAGGAAACAATAATTTGTGCTTGGGAAATTTTAAAAAAAATAATAAAAAAATATAATACAAAAATACTTCCGATAGATTCCGAGCATTTTTCTATTATGGAACTTACCAATAATGTGAGCGATGATGAAGTTGAAGAGATAATAATCACAGCATCAGGCGGCCCATTCTTAAATTTACCTATTCAAAAACTTAAAAAAGTAAAACCTAAGCAAGCAATTAATCATCCAAAATGGAGTATGGGAAAAAAAATATCAATTGATTCAGCAAATTTAATGAACAAAGTCTTTGAAGTAATTGAGGCGAGTAAAATTTTTCAATTCGATAAAAATAAATATAGAATAATGATACATCCTCAGTCATATGTACATTCAATTATTAGATACAAAAATGGTTTAATAAAAATGATTTTGTACAACACTGACATGAAAATACCTATATCTAATACTTTATATGGTAAAAAAAATAAAATTTTAAATATTAAAAAAATAAGTGCCAAAACTTTAAATGATTTAAATTTTCAAGATATCAATTTAAAAAAATTTCCTTCATTAAAATTAATAAAAAAATGTTTAAATTATGGAACTTTAACACCTACAATTGTTAATGCTTCAAATGAAGTGTTGGTAGATATGTTTTTATCACAAAAAATTGGTTTTTTAGATATTGTAGGTACAATAGATAAGATTTTTAAAGATAAAGATTTTAAAAAATATGCTAAAAGAGTTCCATACTCAATAAATGATATAAAAATGACAGATAATTGGGCTAGATTGAAAACAATTTCTATGTGTGTAAGATAAGATTTATGGTGAAGATTTTAAAATTATTTGCATTAGTAATTACTATTTTTATCTCTTCGTATGCTAAGTCTTACAGCGAGATCGTAAAAAAAGTTACGATTGAAGGTAATCAAAGAATCAGTAAAGCAACTATCATAATTTATGGCGACATAAAGATTGGATCCGACTATGAGACTAAAGATATTAATTTACTTATTAAAAAATTATATGAAACTAAATTTTTTTCAAATATATCAGTAGAACTAGATAGTAATATTTTAAATATTCAAGTAGAAGAAAATCCTATTGTAAATCAAATAATATTTAATGGTGAAAAAGTAAAAAAATTTAAAGAGACTCTCGCTAAAATATTAACTTTGAGAGAGAAAACTTCATTTATTAAAAGTTATGTTAAATCAGATATTAATATAATAAAAGAATTTTATAGAAATTTAGGTTTTTATTTCATTAAAATTGAAGCTGAAATAGAAAAGTTAGATAGAAATAGAGTGAATCTAGTATATTTTATAGAAAAAGGAGATAGAGCAAAAATTTCTAAGATATATTTTTTAGGAGATAAAAAAATAAGAGATAAAAGATTAAGAGATGTAATAACCTCGCAAGAATCAAAATTTTGGAAATTTATTTCAAAAAATGTTTACCTAAATAAAAGTAGAATTGATTTAGATAAAAGACTTTTAAAAAATTATTATAAAAACAAAGGCTATTATGAAGTCCAAATATCTTCCAGCAGCGTAGAATACGCTGAAGGGGAGGGCTTTGTTTTAACCTATAGTATTAATGCTGGACAAAGATACAGATTTAAAAAGATTTCTCTGAACGTTTCCGAAGCATTGGACCAATCTGCTTTTTTACCTTTAGAAAAAGAATTTGATAAGGTGGCTGGAAAATATTATTCACAAAAAAAATTAACATCTTTACTTGAAAAGATAGATAAATTGAGTGAGCAGAAAGAGTTACAATTTATTAATCATAGAGCTTTAGAAACTTTAGATGCTGATACCGTAGAGGTGAAAATAGAAATATATGAAGGGGAAAAATTTATAATAGAAAGAATAGATATTGCAGGAAATAATGTAACAAATGACTCAGTTATTAGAAGTGAAATGATAGTAGATGAAGGAGATCCTTATAGCGCGTTACTTGTTAATAAATCAGTCAATAAACTTAAGGCTAGAGGAATATTTAGTAAAGTTGAACAAAAAATTGTAGAAGGTTCGTCTCCTGACTTGAAGGTTTTAGAAATATCAATTGAAGAAAAAGCAACTGGTGAAATTGTTGCTGGCGCAGGAGTGGGAACTGATGGGACTGCATTTATGGGTGCTGTAACTGAAAATAATTGGTTAGGAAGAGGAATTACTTTAGACACTAGAATTGATATTACTCAAGAAACAATAAGCGGTAGTATAGCAGTTACAAATCCAAATTTTAATTATTCTGGAAATTCTGTGAGAGCTTCTGCTGATGTTTCTTCTAGCGACTTGAAAAAAACTTCGGGTTATGAAAGTTCAAAAACTGGATTAAGCCTTGGTACTGGATTTGAACAATATGAGGGAATTTTTCTAACGCCAGGATTTTCTGCTACATACGAAGATATTGAAGTCGAATCTACCGCCTCTTCAAATATACAGAAAATGGATGGAACCTTTTACAATATGGATTTTGACTATGGAATTACAGTTGATAGAAGAAACCAAGTTTTTCAACCTACATCGGGTTTTAGAGCTAATTTTTCACAAACTTTACCAATCATTATAGATAGTTCTTCAATTAGGAATAAGTTTGATATTAGCGCTTATCACAATGTAAGTGACGATATAGTTGGATCTATTAAATTTTTAGCAAGTTCAATTCATGGCTTAGATAACGAAGATGTTCGTTTAACAAATAGACTATTTGTGCCTCAAAACAGACTAAGAGGTTTTAATACAAGAAAGATAGGACCCAAAGATGGAGAAGATTATATTGGGGGAAATTACGTTAGTACATTAAATTTGGAAGCTGCTCTACCTAACCTTTTACCTGAGTCAACAAGAACTGATATCACATTATTTACAGATTTTGGTAATATATGGAGTGTAGACTATGACTCTTCATTAGATGACACGAACGAGATAAGGACTTCAATAGGTATAGCGGCAAATGTTTGGACACCTGTAGGGCCTCTAAGTTTTACTTTAGCAGAAGATTTAAACAAATCAATCAATGATGAAACTCAAACTTTTAATTTTAGAATTGGAACATCATTTTAATGAAATATTTTGTAAAATTTTTTGTAGTTACTTTTTTAATATTAGTTTGTACATATGCACGTGCAGAACAGAAGGTAGTTTATATAGATATGAAGTATGTTTTAAATAATAGTAAAGCAGGAAAAGGGGCACAAGACTATTTAAAGAATAGTTTTCAAAAAAATCAAAAAAAATTTAGCGGTTTAGAAAAGGATTTAAAAAAGGAAGAAACAGATTTACTGGCTACAAAAGCAGATTTAGATAAAGAAGAGTATAAAAAGAAAACAGATGCACTTAGAAAAAAAGTAATGGAATATCAAAAAACTAGAAAAGAAGCTGTGGATAAAATTGCAATCCAAAGAGCAGAAGCAAGACAAAAATTATTAAAGGAAATTAATCCAATATTAGCCAGTTATTCAAAAGAAAATAACATTTCACTAATTATTGATAAAAAAAATTTAGTTATGGGAAATAATGATTTGGATATTACCAATATAATTGTTGAAAAATTAAACAAATCATTACCATCATTAAATTTAAAATAAAATGTCAAACACCCAGTTTTTTGAAAGAAAGGGACCTTTCCCTTTAAACGAAATTGCAAAAATTGTTGGATCTCTTGATAATTTTTCCAACTTTAGTGATCTTGAAATATATGATTTCAAATCATTGGATCAAGCTAACAATAAAGACATGACATTTCTTAACTCAAGTAGATATAAAAATATATCTACTAAAACTAAGGCAGCTGCTTGTATTACATCACCCAATCTTTCTAAATATCTTCCTGAAAAATGTATTAAAATACATGTTAAAAATGTTTTATTTGCCGTTACTCAAGCATCTAAAATTTTTTACCCCTACGCAGACATTGACCATCTTGACAAACATTTATTAGAGTCTGAACAAGTAAAACATTTATATAAAGATATTAAATTTGGTAAAAATGTTCTTATTGGAAAAAATGTTAAAATAGGAAAAAACTCATCAATTGGAAGTAATAGTGTAATTGAAAGTAATGTATCTATAGGCGAGAATTGTATAATCGGTAATCTTGTCTCAATTAAAAATTCTTTTATTTTTAACAATGTGCATATTCAAGACGGAGCAAAAATTGGAGTAAAAGGTTTTGGTTTTATACCAATGAAAAATAAAAATATTAGAACTCCTCATATCGGAAAAGTTATACTAGAGGATGGCGTTGAAATAGGAGCTAACTGTACTATTGATAGAGGTTCTTTAACAGATACAATTATTGGAAAAAATACATTCTTAGATAATCAAGTTCACGTAGCGCACAATGTAAAAATTGGAAAAAATTGCATGATAGCGGGTCAAGTAGGTTTTGCTGGCAGCACCACTTTAGGAGATAAAGTAATAATAGGAGGACAAGCAGGTATATCAGGCCATTTAAAAATTGGAAATAATGTTAAAATAGGAGGAGGAAGTGGTGTGATTAGCGATATTCCAGATAATTCCCAAGTTATGGGTTATCCAGCCGTCCCTTTGAAAGAATTTATAAAACTGAGAAAAAAATAAATGCAAAATAATTCAATTGATAGAAAAAAAATAGAAAGCTTGTTACCGCATAGACATCCAATGCTGTTAATTGATAGCCTGATAAATATCGTCCATTTAAAATCGGCAACCGCAATTGTTAATGTAAAAAAAGAATCTTTCTTTGTACAAGGTCACTTTCCAGGCCAACCAGTTATGCCAGGCGTATTAATTGTAGAAGCATTTGGTCAGGCAGCAGCAGCCTTAACTGCGTATGGAATTGATAAAAAAGAATATGAAAACAAATTAGTTTATTTAATGAGTGTAGAAAAAGCTCGATTTAGAAATCCAGTTTTACCTAATTGTGAACTTCATTTAAATATAGAGGCGGTAAGATCGCACGGACGTGTTTGGAAGTATAAAGGAATAGCTAAAGTTGGTGAAAAAATTATGGCTGACGCTCAATGGTCAGCAACTATTGTTGATAGGCAAAAATGATACATAATTCTAGCGTTATAGATAAGAAAGCAAAAATTGGTAATGATGTAAAAATTGGCCCATTTTGTTACGTGGGCCCTAAAGTTCAGATTTGTGATGGTGTTGAATTAATTTCTAATGTTCATATTGAAGGAAATACGAAAGTAGGAAAAGAAACAAAGATTTTCCCCTTTGCGAGTATTGGCACCGCTCCCCAAGACTTAAAATTTAAAGGTGAGGAGAATAGTTTAGAAATAGGAGAAAATAATAATATCAGAGAATATGTAACAATAAATCCTGGAACTGAAGGTGGTGGAGGAAAAACTCTTATTGGAAATAATTGTCTGTTTATGATTTCTTCTCATGTAGCTCATGATTGTCGTATAGGAAATAATGTAGTCATTGCAAACAATGTACCACTTGGAGGGCATGTGACGATTGAAGATGGAGTCGTAATTGGAGGTAATTCAGCTGTGCAACAGTTTACACGAATTGGAAAGTTGGCAATGATTGGTGGAATGACTGGTGTATTGAAAGATGTAATTCCTTTTGGCCTATCAATGGGAAACAGAAATTACTTGAGAGGTTTAAATTTAATCGGTTTAAAAAGGGCTAATTATTCATTAGTAAAAGTCAAGGAGTTACAAGCAGCCTATGATAAAATTTTTTCATCAAAAAATCTTCATGAAAATTTACAAAAAATTAACGGTGAATATAAAGAAAATGATTTGGTCAAGTATGTAATTAATTTTATAGCACGAGATAAAAAAAGACCAATTTGTTCTCCATTAAAAGATTAATCAATGCTCGGTTTAATTTTAGGTGAAACGCAATTAGGTAATTTAATAATAAAAAAACTTAAATTTCTTAAAAAAAAATTTATAATTATCGACATTTCTAAAAAAAAAATATTTAGTAAATATAAAAATTCATATTCTTTATCAATAGGGCAGTTAGGAAAATCTATATCGATACTCAAAAAAAATGATTGTAAAAATATTATTTTTGCTGGCAAAATATCTAGACCTAATTTTTCTAAAACAAAATTTGATTTTAAAGCTTTATATTATTTACCTAGTATTATTAAAGCAGCAAAAAAAGGAGATGCATTTATCATAAAAATTATCATAAAAATTTTTAAAAAACATGGTTTTAAAATAATAAATTCTATGTTTTTTAATAAAGAATTAATTTTAAAAAAAGGAAATTATACAAAAACTAAACCTAATGATCGTAATAAAAAAGATATTCTAAAGGGAAAAATTATTGTAACAGATTTAAAAGAGCATAACGTTGGTCAAGCTGTTGTTATTAGAGGTGGATACGTAATAGCTATTGAAGGACAAAACGGTACCGATGAAATGCTTAAAAGAGCAAATTTATTAATAAAAAGAGTTACAACAAAGAATAAAAGAGATGGAGTGCTTTTAAAGTTCCCTAAACAAAATCAAGATCTTAGAGTAGATCTGCCAACTATAGGCATAAAAACTATAAATAAATGTGTAAAAATAGGATTAAAAGGAATTGCTGTAAAAGCCAATCGTAATATTTTTTTAGATAATAAAAAATGCATCTATTTAGCTAATAAAAATAAAATGTTTATTAGTGCTATTTAATATGAATAAAAAAATCTTTGTGTTAACAGGAGAACCATCGGGTGATAAATTAGCTTCAAAAGTTATAGCTGAAATTAAAAAATCAAGTTTAAATATTGAATATTTGTCTGTAGGAGGAGAATATTTAAAAGCTTTAGGTATTAAATCAATTTATGATTTAAAAGAAGTTACTTATCTTGGGTTTACAAGAGTTTTGTTAAATATTTTTAATATAAAAAAAAAAATAAATGATACAGTAAAAGAAATTATTGAATTTAAACCTAATATTTTGTTTTCAGTAGATAGCCCCGATTTTACTTTGCGAGTAGCGAAACAAGTAAAAAAAAGAAATCCAAATATAAAAATAATTCATTTTGTAGCTCCACAAGTATGGGTTTGGCGAGAGCATAGAGTTAAGAAACTTAAAAATTTTTTGGATCATGTTTTATTGTTATTTCCATTCGAAAAAAAATATTTTGATAAAGAAAACATAAAATCTACTTTTATTGGACATCCTTTACTTATAGATAATAAAAAAAATAAAATTGACATAAGTCAAATTATTAAAGATAACAAAAAAATTTTTTCTATTTATCCAGGCAGCAGATTGTCTGAAATTAAAATTTTAATACCAATTTTATTTGAGTTTGTAACAAAGATGAATGAAAAGCATAAAGATTTGTTTTATGTTTTTCATTGCACATCACAACATGTTCAATTAGTCCAGAATCTCTTGATTAAAAACGGATTTAAAAATTGCGGTGCTATTGCAGATGAAAAAATTAAATCTCATGTACTTAAATCATCTATTTTTGCTGTTGCAAAATCTGGAACTATTTCCTTAGAAATATGTAATTCAAGAATACCTTCAATAATTATTTATAAAATGAATATGATAAATTTTTTTATTGTAAAAATGTTAGTAAAAGTAAAATTTGCAAACATTATTAATATAGCAGCTGATGAAGAAGTAATTCCTGAATTATTACAATCAAAGTGTAATCCCAATGAAATTTTCAATATTGTCAACAATCTTCTGAATGATAAAATTTCTTTAGAAAAACAAATATCAAAATCGCAGGAAATAATTAGAAAGTTTAAAACTGAGAATCCTGCTGAAATAGCAAGTAAAGTTTTACTTAATCATCTTTAGTCTTTTAACAGTTTCATTTTTATCAAGAGATAAAATGATATTGTACAAGCCAGGCCCAAATTTTGATCCGGTTAAGGCTATTCGAAGAGGTTGGCCAACTCCCTTAAAATTTGTTTTGTGTTTATTTATTAACGTATTAACAATTTTTTCTATAGATTCTTTATTTATATCTTTAATTTTTTCATAATCTTTTAAGAAATCTTTCAAAATATTTTTTGAGGAACTATCTAAAATTTTTAAATCTTCAGATGAAATTTTTATACTGTCATTAAGAATATATTGAGCATTATTATATATATCTTCTAGTGTTTTTGCTTTATTTTTCAAAAAATTCATTGATTTTAATAATGTTTTTTCTTTAGTTGTATTAATATCCTTATTAAATTTTTTACAATGATTTATTAAAAAATTGAATAATTCGTTTTCGTCTATGTTTTTTATGTAATGTTCATTTAAAGATAATATTCTAGACATATCTAGTTTAGAAGGGGACCTTCCCACACCTTTTAAATTAAATAATTTTATACTTTCTTCTAGGTTAAATATTTCTTTATCTTTATGAGCCCAACCTAGACGCAACAAATAATTCCTTAATGCATCAGATAATATTCCTAATTTTATATAATCATCAATTGTTGAAGCTTTATCCCTCTTAGATAGTTTTGAACCACTTTCGCTATGTATTAATGGAATATGCGCAAATTCCGGCAGCTTCCAATTCATAGCTTCATATATTTGTTTTTGCTTAAAAGTATTAATTTTATGATCGTCTCCTCTTATAACATGACTAATATTCATTAAGTGATCATCAACTACAGCAGACAATTGGTATGTGGGAGTACCATCTTTTCTTAGGATAATAAAATCTTCAATTATAGAATTTGCAATGTTAACATCTCCCTGGACAATGTCTTTAATTATAGTGTTTCCGCTTATCTTGCTTTTAAACCTTATAACAGGATCAACATTTTTAGGAATTTCTATATTTTTAGGATCCCTCCATTTTCGATTATAAATAAAAGGTATACCCATTTTTTTTGCTTTTTCTTTTTGTTCTTTTATCTCATTTTCAGAACAATAACATTTATAGGCAGAACCTTTTTTTAAAAGCTCTTCTGCGATTTCTTTATGTTTTTTAATTTTTTCAGATTGAATATATTCTTTTTCATCATGTTTTATACCAATCCATTCTAAAGATTGAATTATTTGCCTTTTATATTCATCTTTTGATCTTTCTTTGTCTGTATCCTCAATTCTTAAATAAAATTTTCCATTATTATTTTTTGAAAACAGCCAGTTAAAAAGAGCTGTTCTTACACCACCTATATGAAGTGGGCCAGTAGGAGATGGAGCAAATCTTGTTGCTACTGAACTCATAAATTACTATTAGACTATTTTATTGGAAGTTTCTATATAAAGATACTAGAACACCTTGAACTTTTACTCTATCAGGGCCAAAGATTTTAGTTTCATATCTTTTGTTAGCGCTTTCAAGAGCTACGACTTTTCCTTTTTTTCTTAATCTTTTAAGCATAGCTTCATGGTTGTCTATAAGAGCTACAACTATTTGACCATTATTTGCTGTATTAGCTTTTTTTACAATCACGGTGTCCCCATCATTTATGCCAGCTTCTATCATTGAGTCTCCCGAAACTTTTAAACCAAAGTGCTCACCATCCTTGCTTAATTCTTCAGGAATGGCAACTCTACTAACCTCGTTCTGTATAGCTTCAATAGGTGTTCCTGCTGCAATTTTACCTAGAACTGGTATTTCATGAACACTTTTTTTTGTATTCTGATTATCTAAACCTCCCTTTATTACACTAGGAGAAAATGAATTATATATATCATTAGCGCTTGCTGTTTCAGGTAACTTTAAAACCTCTAGAGCTCTTGCTTTGTGGGCTAACCTTTTAATAAATCCCCTTTCCTCAAGAGCAGAAATTAATCTATGTATTCCAGATTTGGACTTTAAATTTAATGAATTTTTCATTTCCTCATATGAAGGAGACACGCCTGTAGATCTAATTTTTTTATTTATGAATAAAAGCAGGTTTTTTTGTTTTTTAGTAAGCATAGAACAAATATCGTACATTTACCGTTCTACAAAAGTTCTGTTTTAATATCAATGTTAAATAAGCCTTTATTTATGCGGTTATTTGAGTTATTTTTTTTAAAAGAGATAGGTTATTTAGATCATTAAGAAGTGATTCACCAATAAGAAAATTATTTATTTTTGTTTTTTTTACTATTTCTTTTACTTCATTCTCTGATTTTATTCCACTTTCACATATTAACGGACCATTATGTTTGCACAATATTTTGTACAAATTGTAAGTAGTTGAAATATTTGTTTTAAGGGTTTTGAGATCTCTATTATTAATTCCGACTATTGCATTTTTAAAGTCAAGAGCGATTTCTGCCTCTTGAACTGTGTGTACCTCAATTATTGTACCCAAAGATAATTGGTTTGCTACTTTATAAATCTCTTCAGCAATTTTTTTATTCACTGCAGATAAAATTATCAGGATGGCGTCTGCACCAAAACTTTTAGCAAGATAGACCTGATAAGGATCAATAAAAAAATCTTTACATAGTACTGGTAATTTGACTTCTTTTTTGACTTGATCGATGTGTTCAAGTTGTCCTTGAAAATATTTTTCATCGGTCAAGATAGAAAGACATGATGCTCCAGATTTTAAATATAGTTTTGCAATACTTTTTGGGTCATAATTTTTAACAATAATACCCGCGGATGGACTAGCTTTTTTAATTTCAGCTATTACAGAAATTTTATTTTCCATTAACTTGGATTTGAAGTCTAAATAATCTTTATACAAAGATATTTTTTTTTCAAGATACTCAAGACTAAGATTTTTTTTATACTTTTCTATGACAATTTTTTTATCATTGATTATTTTTTTCAGAGAGTTTGTCATTTTATAAGTTTAGAAATGTGATTAATAACTTTACCTGAAAGTATGTGTTCCTTCAAAACTTTATATGCTTCACTAAAACTATTTGATTTATCAGCAACAAGGAGACCAGCTGCAGCATTTAAACACACAGCAACAGAGAAATCATTATCTGTACCTTTAAAAATTTCTTTTATTTTTTCTGCATTGTAAGCAGAATCTTTTCCAACTATATGATCAAAACTATTTGCTTTTATATTTAAATCACTAGGATTTAAAATAAAATTTTTAATTTTGCCATTATTTAATTCTACAATATTTGTATTAGAGTAAGGAGAGATTTCATCAAGACCATCTTCACTATTTACAATTATAGCTCTTCTTAATTTTAAATTTTTAAGAGATTCAGCAAAAATATTAAGTAATTTTTTATCAAAAACTCCAACAACTTGCCTTTTTACGTTTGCTGGGCTGCTTAAGGGACCAATTAAATTGAATATTGTTCTTTGTCCAATTTTTTTTCTAACCGGTCCTACAAATTTCATAGCTGAATGATAATTAGGAGCAAACATAAAGCCAAAATTTTTTTTATTTATACTAGCTTCTACTTCATCAGGACCAAGATTGATATTTATGTTTAATTTTTCCAAAACATCAGCCGAACCACATTTGGATGAAACTGATTTATTTCCATGTTTAGCTACTTTTACTCCAAAGCTAGACAATAATAGTGCCGCTGCGGTGGAAATATTTAAAGTATTTTTTCCATCCCCACCTGTTCCGCATGTATCGATGGCATCATCAGCTACATTTACTTTTGTTGCTTTATCTCTTAAAACATAGACGCCTCCAGCAATTTCGTCTGAAGTTTCGCCTTTTTTAGAAGTATAAACCAAGAAGTCATGAATTTGCTCATCTTTTACTCTTCCTGACATTATATTTTCAAAAGCAGTTTTACTTTCTTCAAAATTTAAATTTTCTTTATTTTTTAATTTTTTTAAAAATTTTTCCATTTTATTTATAATTTAAAAAATTTTTTAATAATTTAACTCCCTCAGGAGTTTTGATACTTTCTGGATGAAACTGAACTCCATGAACATTGTATTTTTTATGCATTATGCCCATAATTACTTTATCTTCAGTTTTAGCAGTAACTAATAAATCTTTACCAAATGTTTTGCTATCAATTATCAAACTATGATATCTTGTAGCTGTAATTTTTTTTTTTAAACCTCTAAAAATACCGTTTCCTTTGTGTTTTATAATGCTAGTTTTACCGTGCATTAATTTTTTTGCGCCGACTATTTTACATCCAAAAACTTGACCTATAACTTGATGTCCTAAACACACCCCAAGTATTGGAATTGATTTATAAAAGTGCTTCACAATTTTTAAACAATTTCCTGCTTGGAGTGGATTTCCAGGACCCGGAGAGATAACTATTTTATTATATTTATTTTTTTTTATTTCAGGTAAACTTATCTTATCATTTCTATAAACTTCCACTCTACATTTTAAGGAAGATAAATAATGATAAAGATTGTAAGTAAAGCTGTCGTAATTATCTATCAATAAAATTTTCATGTTTAATTTAAAGAACTTATTAAGGCCTTTGCCTTATTCACAGTCTCAATATATTCTTTTTCCGGAACACTGTCTGCTACTATACCAGCTCCAGACTGTATATAAAATTTATTATTTTTTATTAAAGCTGTTCTTAAAGCGATGCAAGTGTCAAAGTTTTTATCAGCTGAAAAATATCCAATAGCACCAGCATACATTTTTCTTTGAGATTTTTCCAATTCATCTATAATTTCCATTGCACGTATTTTCGGAGCCCCAGTAACTGTTCCAGCAGGAAATCCTGCTAACATAGTATCAAGCAAAGATTTTTTGTTGTCAAAGCGTCCTTCAACATTTGAAACAATATGCATAACGTGGGAATATTTTTCAATTTTAAATTGTTCTGTAACTTTAACCGTATTAATCTTTGATACTTTTCCCACATCATTTCTACCTAAATCAAGTAACATTAAATGTTCAGATAATTCTTTTTTATCATTCAAAAGTTGTTTTTTATAGAAAAGATCTTTTTTAGAATTCAAACCTCTAGGACGAGTTCCAGCTATTGGTCTTATAGTAATTTTATTATTACGTAATCTCACTAATATCTCTGGGCTACTACCAACTATTTGAAAGTCATTAAAATTAAAGAAAAACATAAATGGAGAGGGGTTATTTATTCTTAATTTTTTATAAATTTCTAAAGGATCTTTATTAAGATTAGCTTCAAATCTTTGACTAAGAACAACTTGGAAAATATCACCTTTTTCAATATATTTCTTGGCTTTCAAAACTATATTCTTGAATGTTTTTTTTGAAATATTTGAACGTACTTTTATTTTTTTATTTATATTTATTTTTGTAAATTTTTTTTTATACTTATTAAATGCTAAATTTTTTAAATATTTAATGTTTTCGATTTCATTATTATAAAACTTATTATGATCAATAATTTTACTATCAGCAAAACAGTTTCTTATAAAATAAATTTGTTTTTTTAAATTATCATGAATAATAATTGTTCTAGGTCTCATCAATCTAACATCTGGAATTTTAAGATCATCAAGGCATTTGTTAGGAATATTTTCAATGTATCTAATGATATCATAGGAGAAATAGCCTACTAAAAGACTTGAAAGAGGCGGTAAATTATTAGGTAATTTGAAATTGAAATCATTTATGAGTTTTTTTAAAAAAATATAAGGTGATCTCTTAACAATTTTTTTTTGATTTTTTTCAATTAAAAATATTTTGTTTTTATTAAATTCCCAAATTTTATCAGGATCAGCGCCTATGATTGTATAACGACCTCTTATTCTTCTTTTCTCAACAGATTCAAAAATAAAGCTATTCTTTTGAGAAAGTAGATTATTAATTATGTTATCAATAACTTTATTATTTTTAAATTTTGATTTATAAAAAATTAATTGATTTTTTTTACTTAAATATTTTTTTTTAAAGTTAGAGAAGTTTGTATTTATTTTCATTTAATATTATTTTTGACCGCTTGCAATGCTTTACGATTTATTTCAATTTCGTATTTGCTTTTAAGATATGCGTCATAAGTATTATATAAGCCACTAATCATTTTGAATTTCGATAAATTAAAAAATGTTTCATAATCAGCAGCATCTTTTTTAACTGTAACAGTTTTAATTTTGTCAATATAAACCAAATAACTTTCTGAAAGACCAATGTCAGCAATGATAATAACTTTTTTTTCTGGATGCCTATAAATTTGTTCAATTAAATTTTTACTTAGAGTTTCATCATCATTTTTATTTTTAATAATTATATTTTGAATTTTGACATTTTCTTTTTTTGACAAATTTTCAAACTTGGCTTTGGAAAAGCTATTTGTATTTATTTCATTTATTATTTTTGAAATAAATTTTCTCTTACTATTTATTAACAAATTATTTAATACATCTTTTTTAACATTTTTATCTGTAATTTCCTTTTGAATCTCTTCAACTTTAGTTATTTCAATAATTATGTATTTATTTTGATGAGCTATTAAAACTGTACTATCACTTTGATTAGTAGCAAAAATATTTTTAACTAATTCTATAGGAAAATTTTTAATAAGTTCTCCATTTTTATCATTACCAAATTCATCGAAAGTTAACCCGTCATTCAATTTTAGATTAAATTCTTTCAAAATAAAATTAAGATTTTTTCCTTCAACTATCAAATCATCAATTTTATCAATTTTTTCAAAAAACAAATCTCCATATTCATTAGTTCCTGTTAAATTTTTAGGATTTACTTCTAAAAAATTTATAGTTTTGAATTTAGATATATATTTTTTTTTATTTTTATTAAAAAATTCCTGAATTTGACTGTTTGAAATATTTGTTTTTTTTTTTAATATATTGTTTATGTTAATTATTTGAACATTTCTTTCTTGATTAGCTTCATTGAAATTTATATTTACTAAGAAATTTGTTGGAACTACTCCTTTGCTCACAAAGTCTAGTAGTTGTCTTTTTTTAAATTGCTTAGATATATTTTCTTCGAACGAAACAGCAGATATACTTTTTGATACAAGAAATTTTTCATATTCAATTCTTGAGAACTGGTTTTTTTTTTGAAAAAGTTTTTCATTTCGTATTAATCTACTTAAAGATTTATCTGATAATTTTATATTCAAATTTTCTATTTCTCTCTCAATTAGTTTTTCCCCAATAAAGCTGGAAAGCATTTTATCAATATAAATTTCATTTATTTTTTCTTCTGGCAAAATGTTATTATTTAAATGATTGATAAATTCTTCAACAGAAATTTTTTCTTTATCAATTTTAACTATTGTATTTTGGTTTCCACCTCTAAATACATCTCCCATACCCCAAAACACGAATGGTATTGCTACTATAAATAAAAATATCTTAGCAAAAATTGATGATGAAAATTTTCTTATCGATCCTAGCATTTTAATTAAACTATTTTATTTTATTGTTATATAAATAGATACTCTATAAATTAAACTTTAAAGCATGACAAATAAATTAAAATATTTTATTGGTAACTGGAAAATGTTTGGTAATTTAGCTTCATTAAAAAACATTAGCCAAATCCATCGATTTATTAATGCTAATAAAAAAATAAAGAAAAGTAGTAAAATAATTTTATGCGTTCCAAACACTTTGATTTATTTTTATACAAATTCAATGAGATTAAAATCAATTTCTATAGGTGGACAAAATTTTAATAAAAATGAAAACCATGGTCCTTTTACGGGATCTATAAATGCATCCATGTTAAAAGATGTAGGTGCAAATTATGTGATTTTGGGACATTCAGAAAATAGATTTGAAGGCGAAAGTAATAAAGTTATAAAAAAAAAAATTGAATCAGCCTTAAAGCAAAATCTTAAGGTAATTTTTTGTATAGGTGAATCTCTCAAAGAAAAATCAAAAAAAAAAACTTTATCTGTTATAAAAAAACAAATTAAAGAATCTTTAAGTAAGACTTTTAATCTCAATAATATTATTATTGCTTATGAGCCTGTATGGTCTATAGGTAGCGGTAAAATTCCAAAAGAAAAAGATTTAAGAAAAACTTTTAAATATATTAAAAAAGAATTTAAAAAAATTTTCAAAAAAAAATATGACCCTGTGGTTTTGTACGGTGGTTCAGTTAATACAAGTAATATAAGTAATTTTTCTTCAATTAGTGAAATTAATGGATTTTTAATAGGAGGAGCGTCACAATCAGCAAAAAAATTTATTGATATAATAAAAAATTACTATAAATAACAACCATGGAAAATTTTGTTTTAATCATAAATATTATTTCTGCTGTATTATTGGTGGTTGTAATTTTGCTTCAAAAATCTGAAGGTGGAGCTTTAGGTTTAGGTGTATCCCAGGATAATTTTGTTTCTTCCAGGTCGGTAGGAAATTTTTTATCTAAAGCAACAGGAATAATAGCTACAATTTTCATCGTAACAAGTATTACTGTAACAATTTTATCCCAAAAAGGTATTTCTACCTCCTCTGTTTTAGAAAAAGTTGAGGAAAAACAAGAATCATCAGAACCAGAAATTCCTAAATCAGATTAATAATTAACTTTAAATTATTTTTTAAATCAGTTATAGTGTCCTTCCATGGCGCGATATGTATTCGTCACTGGCGGCGTGGTCTCATCACTTGGAAAAGGATTGTCTTCTGCATCGCTAGCTGCTTTACTACAATTAAGAGGTTTTAAAGTTAGAATTAGAAAATTAGATCCTTATTTAAATGT
>CEUS01064613.1_pt1 | contig 26814 bp, 30 predicted proteins | sample 427031 | NCBI WGS metagenome assembly CEUS01 (sample SAMEA2622837, study PRJEB7988) | marine metagenome | biome: marine biome (ENVO:00000447); feature: marine epipelagic mixed layer (ENVO:xxxxxxxxx); material: "saline water (ENVO:00002010), including plankton (ENVO:xxxxxxxx)" | depth 140 m | reverse complement strand
TGTCTCCTAATTTTAACGATGATTCTAAGTTGACTTTTGAGTTTGAATTTAAACTTCCTAGATTTGTTCTAGACAAGGTTTCATTAACCACATTTACCGAAAATTTATTGTCTTCAATATTAGTGATAGTTAGGCATGCACCAGAAACAGAAATACTTTCTGAAATTTGACTATTTTTAGATATAAATTCAGACTCAATTGTAAGGTTTTCACCTTCCATTTTTACAACTTTTCCTATTTCTTGGACTATTCCGCTAAACATGACTTTTTACTTTTCCTGTGACCATTATATCGCTTTCTACTCTTACAACTTCCATGTCAGTAAGTTTTTTGCTCTGACTAATGAATTCTATACCTTCTCCTCCTATAGAGTCAGCAGAGTTAATTCCTCCTATAAGCATAGGCGAGATAAATAGTCGCATTTTATTTATTAAGTTTAAGTCAATTAAAGATCCTATTAATTGTCCACCACCTTCTACTAACACATTCATGCAATTCCTCTCTCCTAATATTCTTAGAGCTTCTTTTAAGTCAAGTTTATTATCTTTAGAAGCAATTTCTATAAACTCTATTCCCTTCCAACTAGATAAATCAGTAGGAGTTTTTTCACAAAAAACTATTATTTCACTTTCAGATTTTAATGTAAGATATCTTTCTGGATTTGATGGCTTCGAGTTTAATACCACTTTATAGCTAGGTTGCTCGGAAATTTCTTTTGCACTTAAACTTGGCTTGTCAATTTTAAGAGTTTTTGAACCTATGATTATTGCATCAGATAGAGATCTCATTTTTTGAACTATTTCTCTAGATTTTTCAGATGATATCCACTTAGAATCACCTGTTTTAGTTGCTATTTTTCCATCTAAACTTATTGCTATTTTTGATGTTACATAAGGCATCCCTGTTGTAATAAAATGCTTAAAAGGTTCTATTAAATCTTCAGACCTTTTTCTTTGAACTTCGTCTTCAATAATATTTACTTTAATCCCATTGCTTAATAATTTATTTATACTCTTCTCATTTACCTTAGGGTTGGGGTCAACTACTCCAATAAAAACTTGAGAAATTCCTGACTCTATTATTTTGTCTACGCAAGGGTTAGTTTCTCCTTCATGAAAGCAGGGTTCAAGCGTGGTATACATAGTAGAGCCTTTTGTAGAAAAATTATTATTTTTACAATCTAATATTGCATTTATCTCTGCGTGATTTCCTGGAGAGGGTTGGGTCACACCTTTTCCTAATAATTCTCCTTCATTTGTTATAATTGCACCTACTGGAGGCCTAGGACTTAAATTTACAGAAATATTTTCTGCTAGATTTAGAGCTAATTCGTAGTTATTAAGATTTTCAGTCATCTGTATGTTTTATTTGATCATCAAAATCAATATGTATCTTGCTAGCAGTAGGGTCCTTTTGGCCTTGATATCTACTAGAAAGTTTTTCAGATCCATAAGGATTTTCTGCCTTTGAAGATAAGTCTAGAAAAGATATCTGTCCTATCCTCATTCCGTAATATAAGGTGATTGGAAGTTTAGCAACATTTGTTAATTCTAGTGTTAATTGTCCATCCCATCCAGGGTCAACATATCCTGCAGTAGAATGAATTAGTAGACCTACTCTTCCAAGACTACTTTTTCCTTCAAGTCTACCTACAACGTCTGTTCCTAACTTAATTCTTTCAATAGTTGAAGCAAGCACAAATTCTCCGGGATGCAACATGAAAGGCTCTCCCTTTTGAATTTCAACTGATTCTGTGAGATTGGGAAGTTCTTTTCTTAAATCTATAAAAGGCTCTGATGAGTTTTTAAATATTAAAATCCCTTTATCTATATGCAAATCTACACTGGCAGGTTGAATATCTTTATGATCAACTGGGTCGATTAATATTTTGCCACTTTCTAAATATTCTTTAATTGTTTTGTCGCTTAATACCATTATGTCTCCTTCATTTTTGATTATAGGTTTAAAATGGGATAATACAAATTAAAATTATGAATCAGTTAAGAAATATATCAAAAAATTTAATATTTGCTTTCGGGCTATCTCTTTTCCTTCAGATTGTTTTGGGAAACTACATAGTAGATGGGGACAGTATGAGCCCTACTTTGAATCACAATCAAAGAGTATTTGTTAATAAATTTATTTATTTCCATATACCTTATGAGAGCCAGATTGATATTAATTTGATAAATAAATTTAAATTGAATCCTGATAATGGGGATGTTGTAACATTTGATCCTCCGTTTCCCTACGACACTACCGGCAAAGAGTTTGTTAAAAGGGTTATAGGTAAGCCAGGCGATACTATTGAGAACTATAATGGAACAATATTAGTTAACGGTAAACCTTTCGCTAATAAGTTTGGGTCTACCTCAGAAATTTCTAAAGAAGAAAAAATACTTATTCCTGAAGATTATTACTATCTTTTAGGAGATAATAGAAATGAATCAAATGATTCTAGAAGTTTCGGGTTGGTACCAAGATCTAGCATTACAGGAAGAGTGTGGATAATTTACTGGCCTTTTTCTAATTTGAAGATTTTTGATTATAATCTAATTTCTACGCTTAATGAATCCTAATAGCCGGGCCCTTAGCTCAGTTGGTAGAGCAACTGACTTTTAATCAGTAGGTCGTGAGTTCGAGCCTCACAGGGCCCACCATAAGATTTTCAGCAAGGAATGATCTTGAATGATTTAGCAAGCAAACAAAAGACAAATTTGCCAGTGATAATTATTGGGGCAGGTGTAGCTGGGCTTTGTGCTAGTTATTATTTAACTAAAAAAAATATTTCTCACATCATACTGGAGAGGGGAGAGGTGGCCAATACTTGGATAAATGAGAGATGGGATAATTTTTCTCTTGTTAATCCTAACTGGGCTATTAAGATTCCAGAATTTGGATTTGGTACCAAATTTTTTCCTTCAAAAAATCCCGACGGATTTTTGAACAAGTCACAGACAATCGAATATCTTAAATCTTTTGGAGGTTTTGTTGGTTCAAAAATTTATACTAATGAAAATGTAGATGCTGTAACTAAAGAAAAAGAGAGTTATAAAATAGTTACTTCAAAACGAGTTATAAGATCGGATATAGTTATAGTTGCATCAGGTGCATTCGGAAATTCTTATATTCCAAAAATAAACTCAGATCTCAGTAATAATATTTTTCAAATTCATTCGGCAGAATACAAAAATCATAAACAGTTGTCTGAAGGTGGGGTTTTGGTTGTCGGGTCAGGTCAATCAGGTGCTCAAATAGCTGAAGATTTGATTGAATCAGGAAAAGAAGTTTGGTTGGCTGTAAGTAAATGTGGCAGAAGATTAAGAAAATATAAAGGAAAAGATTCATCTTGGTGGAATTATAAGATGGGTTTATTTGATAAAACAGTGGATGAAGTTCCATTTAACGATAGATGGAAGTGTAGCCCTCATACTTCTGGAGGCAGAGGGGGTCATGATATTAATTTGATGGATCTTTATGAAAAAGGCTTGAATCTTTGTGGCTCTGTTTACAGTTGTTCAGATAACAAAGTAATTTTTAATGATGATTTATACGAGAATCTAAAATTTTCTGATGATTTCGCTATAAATTGGTCCAAAAGAGTAGACGATTTTATTATTCGAGAAAATATGGTGACGCCTCCTGGCAGTGTAATAAGAGATAAAAGAATAAATAAGGGGAATATTAATTCTGTGCCAGAAATGACACTATCTCCATCTATTTCAAGCGTAATATGGGCAACAGGATTCAGATATAATTTTGATTGGATAAAGTTGGAATTAACTGACAAGAACGGCCATCCTATTCAAAGAAGGGGTGTAACTAGGCACAATGGATTATATTTCATGGGATTGCAATGGATGCATACTTCAAAATCTGCTCAGTTTATCGGTGTAGGAGAGGATGCAGAATTTATAGTCAATGATATTAGGTCTAAATATATTATTGATTAAAGACAGGATTTAGAGTCTTAATATTCATAGACTATTTTTGCCGCCACCTACTGTAATAATTTCTCCAGTGATATAACTTGCTTCATCCGAGGTAATAAAACTTATTGCAGAAGCAATATCTTCTGGTTCTGCAAGTCTTCCAAGAGGGATAGATTTTACTTGTTGGTCAAGCACATCTGGATTGGTTACCTTAACCTCATCATGGAATTGTGTATTTACTATTCCAGGAGATACAGCATTAACTCTAATACCGTATTCTGCAAGATATGCTGCTGCAGTAACTGTCATAGTAACAACACCAGCTTTTGCAATCGCATATGAAGGAGATGATGTCATTCCTCCTGAAGCAGAGATTGAAGCTATGTTAACTATTGATCCAGATTTTTGCTTCATCATATGTTTGGCAGCCTCTTGCATAATAAAGTAGGGCCCTTTTAAGTTAAGATCTAATACCCAATCCCAAGTATCTTCATCTACATCAGGAAATTTTACTGGCTTTGATGCTCCCGCATTATTTACCAGTATGTCTATTCTTCCACAGTTTTTAATAACATCATCAATTAAAATTTTAGCGTCAGAAATTTTACTTGCGTCATATACCCCGCCTGATACATCAATTCCCTCATTTTTTATATCAGTTATTGTTTCCTCTAGTTCTTGAGAATTAAGATCAGTAAGGTATAGAGAAGACCCTGACCTACCAAGGCTCAGTGCAGTCGCTTTTCCATTTCCGCGAGCAGCACCTGTGATTACAGCTATTTTGTTATCATTATTATTCATTTTATAGAAATAACTATCTCACAATATTAAATTTTATGACAATATGGTTGATATGAATTTGGAAATTTTAATAATTTATTCTATATATAATAATTCGTCGTTCAGTCACAATGATTCTTATTTAACAGAATTTTCTGAAGCATTTATCAAAGAGGAAATAAAAAATACTCATAGAAAAAATGTAATCAAGATTAATTTCGATAAAGCAATAAAGAATTTAGAAAGGAATGACTTTCTATCTAGATCCTCGAAGCATCACTTAACTACATTGAATTCTTGGCGTATTACCAAAAAATTAGAAATAAGATTTCGTGAAATATCAAAAAATCAGGAAATTAATTTGAACCTTTTTGAAAATTTTGCTGAATAAATCTAAGGTAATTTCTCAATGAAATCAAGGCAAGCTTGAAGTTCTCTTTCGCAAAGAATAACCATATTTCCATTTATTGCGTACCCACCATATTTGGTGCTACCTTTCATACCTACTCCAGCATCAGCAAGAGTAGTTACAGATGAGTTCCCAACTAAATTAGAAGGTTTTTCTGTGATTGATTCTGCAGGAGCTTGACCTAGGTCTACAGCATCTTGATGAGAGCCATACAATCTGACTTCAATATCTTTCGGTCCAGAAGAACTTTTGAAGAATCCTAATACAATTTCTGTTGCGCCTGGCGTAAGTGCTTCTCCGGTTTTTTTATCAACTGCATCAGTCTTGAAAGTTTTAGTGCCTTTTAGTCCTGCGGCTTTTACGTCATCCATCGTATAAGTTTTATCTGCGTTGATTATTTCAAAATATTTAGGGCCTTCGTCAGATTGTGATGAACTTTCTCCATCAGAACCTCCGCAACCAAATACAAACAAAGTAGATAAAAATATGCCGAGAATTAATTCTTTTTTCATTTTAGTTAAGCTCCTATTCTAAAATTATTATATAAATTTATCAGATTAAATAAGAAATTAGAAAATATCTGTATTACAAATGAGATTTAATATAAAATGACTTACGTATGTTTATAAAATTTTTTTCGAGATTATTTATAGTTGTATTAATTGCAAGTGCATTCAGTTTTAGTGATTCTAGGATTGATGCAAGTGGTTCATGGTCTTCGTATGGAAGATTAGCTTATGTTACATTTGAAGAATCTAGTACGCCTGATAGAGATATAGTTGTTTGGGATGCTGATACCGACTGGGAAAATGGCAGAAAATTCTTAGTAAGGCTTGACGGGATCTTAGATCAGGGTGAATGTAATCAAAGAGATCCTTCTTTGTCCCCAAATGGAAAATGGCTAGCATTTGCGACTGATTGTGATTTCTACGGATATAACCCAAATTTTAAATACTGGATCGCAGCAATTAATCTGGAAGATACGTCTGAATGGTACCCAATGACTATAGGAAGAGAAAAAAATTCTAATTTTAATTCAAGAAATCCAACCTGGGATCCTACAGGATCAAAGCTAGCATTTGATTCGGATATTCAGGGCAGAAGCCAAGTTTATTATATTAATTTTTATGATCAAATTGGATCTTCAGCCTTGGGAAAAATTGATGCATTTAAAAAAATAGGAGATATTGATCAGATATGGGATCCATATTTTGCACCTGACGGAGATTTCCTTACGGCTATGACACCTGAAGGCGCAGTTCGTTTATGGTCAGATGGAGTAATTTCAGTACCTGCAATTTCTAGGCACAAAGGAGATGATATTCAGTTTACTGGCAGCCCTATAATAATTAGAGGTGATTTTGGATCTAATGACCAATTGGGTACTGATGTTCAAAATTATTGGCGTATCCCAGGGCTTATGAATGATGACGGGACTGTTAATTGTGATCCTAGAGCAGAAGTATTTGCTTATCATACTACTGGCTGGATTCCTGATGATGGTGAGCATGGCATTGAGGATGATTCGGAAAAGATAATAGTCACATGTGAGCATGGCATTGATGATGAAAGCCCAGAGCATTTAACCTCTAGCCAAGCTTTTGCAACAAACACAAGCCACAGAGGTGGAACAGGTTGTTGTACGGCTGCTTTTCCTGAAGTTAGTCCAGCAGGAGAAGGAATTGCATATATCACTCGAAATGGTCAAATAATGGTTAAGAGATACATTGGCGACAACTATGAAAGCGGTCATTTCGCAGATAATAGTAATGTAAGCATTGCCGGAATGGCAGATTTTATTATAGGACAGGATCTGGATTATCGTTTAGATCTCACGGATGGCTCACCAATAAGCTGGTCTTTTTATGAAAAAGGACTAGATGGATCAGAAGGGGCTTTAGAAATAGGAGTAGGCGCAATAGGATTAAAGGTTGATGTAGGCGGCGGAGTTAATGATATTTTTAAACAAGAAGAATCTCTAGAAGATCAGTATGACAAGCAGGTTCAGTTAGAAATGGACAGAATAAATAGTTATATAGCTGAATTAGAATATATAAGAGAATCTGAACTAAAAATGCTAGAACTTGAAATTGACAGTTATATGCAACAGCACAATCAGAATGTGGATATGAATAATAGAGCTATTGAAGATGTTAAGTATCAATGGGAATTTCAACTAAAAGACTTGAAGACTCGCCATCAATACGAATTAACCGATTTTGATGAAATGACTCAATATGACCTTAAAGCAAAGAAAGAGGATTTAGAAAACTGGCAAACCTTTGAATACCAAAGACAATTGGATGAAGTTGAACAAGATCGACTTAGAGAAATTGAAGAAACCAGAATATGGTATACCAATGAATTGCAATCTATTGATTGGGAGTATCAAAATAGGACTGGCGAGATTAATAATAGGTGGGATGATTATCTGATATATCTTGATGGCTATTGGAACGACATAATCCAGGAGAATATACGAGATGGAGACCAAGAGGCAGTTGACTACCATAACAAAAGAAAAGCAAGAGACAAGGAAGATGTTGAAACAGACAGATCAAGAGAATTAGAAGATGCATTTAGCGATAACCAAAGATCTATTTGGGATCTTGAGGATGAGAAAACATTTCAAGATGCTGATAGCGAAAATAGATTTGCAAGAAACAAAGAAAATGTTACTAAGGCTATGGAGAATGAAAAAGCTATAAGAGAACAAGAAATTGTAACTTTTGTTAGTAACAGAGAAAGAGAAAGAGCCTCATTACTAGAGCGTCATAAATTTGAATTCGAAGATTATAAGCTCCGAGAGGAATCTAGTCTTCAAGACGTAGAAATGAATATTGCATATGGAAATCAGCAAATGGCTATGGAGCTTGAGAGAAGAGAAATGCAATGGGATTTGAGACGTCAGCAGATTCAGCTTGATTATGAAAATCAATTTATGGATTACCAAAATCAGAAAGAAGAAGTTAAATTTCAAGCAGAATTAGAGAAGCAAAGATTATCTATGGATCAGGCTCAATTGGAAGCTGAAATGATGCAAATGCAAACTGATTTGACCGCAAGACAAAGCGAAACCGACAGATTTTATAATGAATCAGTAATGAATCTAGAAAACGAATCTAGCATTAGGCTAGAAGAATTAGAAAGAAGAAGATCTGAACAAAATTTATCTGAAGAAGAATATCAAGAGATGCTAAGTGATTATGATAGATGGTATTTAGAGAGACAATATGAAATTGATTCTGAATATGACCAGAGATTGAGAGACTTAGAGTTTGATCAAAGGCAATACCAAAACATGCAAACTGTAATTGACAATAATGAACTTTATCAGGAAGGTGAGAGAGGTTTTTTTGGTAACCCAATTGCAGGTACTGTAAGGCAGGGTGGAGTAACTGATAATCTTTCAGATCCTGGTACACTCGCAATGATTGGTATAGTAGTGACCGTTGGCACCACTTTTCTTCAAATGTTTAGAGGAAAATAAAGATATCTTTTATAACAGATAATATGTCCCCCATTGCATAGTTATCTAGAAATCTATTCCAGTGAAGAATCCACTCTTGGGTCATTTTTAAAACAAAAGCTATAGAAAGTACGTAATATAATTTATTTTTAGAAATTATTTGATTTTTATTTCTTAATTTCAGGTAAGAAATTCCTATTATCCAAAATTCAAAAATATTAGGAAATGAAAATAAAATGATCCTACTTCCTGTTATTTCGAATAAAACCATTCCTATTATCCTGAAAGAGAAAAGAAATATAGAAACTCTTTTTTCTAGGCCAGTCCATCTTAGCGAAACTAAAAGAAATGTTGCCATATAGGCAAGGTCTAGTATTTTATCAAGATCTTGATAATTTCTTACTCCGCCTAGTTTCAAATTTCCGATAATGAATAAATCAGAAAGATCAACTAGTACAGCAAATATTGATCCAAATAATGCATACTTTAATACTGGAAGAGCCCCAAGTACTCTTACGATTGATACTATTATTTCTTCAGTGGTCATATTAAAGATTATTAAAATTAATTTGTCTTAATGATTCATATAATACTATTGCTACAGAGTTTGAGAGGTTTATACTTCTGCTATCTTTTTTCATCGGAATTTTGATTCTATTAGAAATAGACTTATCAAAAAAGACATCTTTTGGTAAGCCAGAGCTTTCACTTCCAAAAATAAAATATTCTGATCCTTCATAATTAATATCGGAGTAATTGTCTTCTCCATGAGTATCAACTGCATATAATTTTTTTGGTTTTTCGGATTCAACAAAATGGTTAAAGGAATTATGAATAATAGGTTTATTGCCCTTGTCATAATCCATATGGGCCCTTTTTAGTTTATTATCCTGAAAATTGAAACCCAGAGGCTTGATTAAGTGAAGTCTAGTGCCTGTGTTATGGCATAGTCTAATTATATTGCCTGTGTTCTGAGGTATTTCTGGATTGTATAGTACTAAATTCAAACTGTTATTCATTTTAAAATGTTGCTATTCTTATGTAAATAATATTTGTTAAGAGAGGTCAAAATGCCAAAAAGAATAAATAGAGCCATCGAACTATTGGATCAAGACCAGCCGATATATTATATGGGCCCGCATTCTGGTCATGTTTTGACATATGAGCAGGGACTAGAAGATTCTCAAACTTGGGCAGATTATATTAATGTAGGTATGGAACATGGGTGTTTTGATATGACAGGACTAGATAATTATTTAAGAGGTCTTGTGGATGGAGGGCCTACAAAATCAGGACACAGAACACCTCCAGTAATAGTAGAATTGCCTGTAGAAGGAACTGAAGAAAATATTATCAAATATAATGCTTGGCAAATTAGGCAAATATTGGCGAGAGGGGTACATGGTATATTATTATGTACCGCAGAAAGTGCTGATGCAGTAAGAGCGTTCGTTGAGGCTTGCAGGTACCCAACGAATATGAATGGAGTTGGGAAAGGTTTAAGTAAAGGAACGCGTGGAGTTGGGTCTGAGAATACTGCAGCTCCTATTTGGGGTGTTGATAGAGATGAATATCTTTCTAAAGCAGATCCTTGGCCTATAAACCCTGACGGAGAACTTTTATTAGGATTAAAAATTGAAACAGTTAGAGGACTTAATCATTGTGAGCAAATATTTACTGTCCCTGGCATTGCATGGGCCGAGATGGGCCCCGGAGATATGCATATGTCAATGGGGTTGGTTAGAGGAGATCATGATGATGAAAGAGTTGAAGAAGCAAGAACAAGAGTAAACAATGCCTGTGAAAAAAACGGAGTAAGGTTTCTTGGAGGTGTACATGGAGACGGTGAAAAAGTAGAAGCATTGAAAAAGGTTATTGATACTGGAGCAAGGATCATCTCAGGTGGTGATCCTGAATTAGCTGAAGAAGGCAGAAAATATACTAAAAGAAAGATGCCTTACTAAAGGAGAGGTAAATGAAAGTAAAGAGTGTAGATCATTTTTTGGTAAATCCTGGATGGGGCAAGAACCTTCTTTTTGTTAAAGTTACAACTGACAATGACCTAGTTGGTTGGGGGGAATGCTATACGCAATCGGATAGAGATAAAACAATAGTTGTTCATATTGACCATCTATCAACTTATCTTATTGGGAGAGATCCTTTTGAAATAAAATATTTTAATCAAATAGTTTTTGATGACTATTCATCTAGAAGAGGTTCCATGGAAATATATTCTGCTTTAAGTGGAATTGAGCAAGCGCTTTGGGATATATGCGGAAAAGCAACAAATCAGCCAGTGAATAAACTTTTAGGTGGGCCATGTAGAGGAAAACTCAGAGTATATGCAAACGGTTGGTACGCCGGCTCAACAAAACCTGAAGACTATGCTGAGAAAGCCAAACTGACGATTGAAAAAGGTTTTACAGCCCTGAAGTTTGATCCAATCCCAGGCCCATTTAGATCAGCAATTTCTAGCAATAACATGAAACAATCAATTGAAACTGTTAGGCAAGTAAGGAATGCGGTAGGTGATGATGTTGATTTATTGATTGAAGTGCACAGAAGATTTTCCCCAATGACTGCAATTAAATTTGCCAATGAAATTGAAGAATTTGATATTTTTTGGTTTGAGGAGCCATGTCCTCCAGAATTTTTGGATAACTTATCTGAAATTAGAAGCTCTATAAATATGCCCGTAGTTACTGGAGAAGCATTGTATACAAAAAATGCTTATCCAGAAGTATTCTCAAAAAAATGTGCCGATATAATAAATCCAGATGTTGCGAATACTGGAGGCATACTTGAGTTAAAAGAAATAGGGGCTATGGCCGAAGCGAGTCAAGTTGCTATGTCACCTCATAATTATAATTCTACGACAATTGCTCTTGCTTCTACTTTGCATGCATCAATAACTATGCCTAATTTTTTAATAACAGAGTATTTTATGCCATTCGAAGATGTAGGCTTAGTTATCTCTGATAGGCCACTTATTCCAGTAGATGGGTATATAACACTAAATGATTCTCCTGGTTTAGGTATAGCTTTGAATGAAGAAAAATTAAATGATTATCCTTATAAAGAGTTTAAAAGGTCTCTTCCAGAAAGAAATAATGAAGGTTTTTATGGGGGTGCTTGGCCAGATAATACTGGCAATTAATTACGGTTGAGACTGAAGACCTTTCTTAGCTTCTAGAATATCTGTTTCTCCTTGAATTCTTAAATCGTACATAGCTTTTTCATGCTCTATTTGAAGTTGCATTATTTCTTTTTCATATTCAAGACGCATTTGCATCATTTCTTTTTCCATATTTAACCTAGATTCTTCCATGGCAATCATTTCTTTTTGCATCTCTTTATCTAGTTTTCTTCTTTCTTCGTCTGCAGCAATTCTCTCCTTTTCAAAATTCATTTCATCTTGCCTTCTTTGTTTATCCATCTTCATCTGCTCGTCTTGCATGCCAAAATTCCTTCTCTCCATCTCCATCCTCTCTCTGTCTCTCATCATCTCCATCTCCATCCTCTCTCTGTCTCTCATCATCTCTATCTCCATCCTCTCTCTGTCTCTCATCATATCTTTATTATTATTCATTTTAGGGTCTTTTCCTCCTGACAATGAGTCAGCTGCTTCACATGAGATTAAAACTAGCGATAGCAAAAGAAGAGGAAATATTACTCGGATCATTTTCATATTCATTTATTTCGGTTGTTCAATTAAATTAACTCTATTCTTCTCCGGATCTTCAAAAGTTGCAACTTTCCCGCCCCATTTTTCAATTTCGGGAGATCTCAGGAATGTGACACCTGCATTACTTAATCTGTTGTATTCAAGTTCTATGTCATCAGTCTCTAGGTTAAAAATGATTCTATTAGGGTCTTTAGAATTTCCACTTACCTCAGAATGCTCAGCGATATAAAATTTAAAGTTATCTCTTATAAAATATGCCGAGGTATCTTTTTTCTTTGATACTTTTGAATTGAAAATTAATTTATAAAACCCTAATAAGTTTTCTAATTTTTCAGTCCAAATTATCACTCCGATTGGCTTCATTTTAAATTAAAAATATATGGATACTCTGGGGTTTTTTTCATGCCCGCCTTTTCATAGGCCTTTATGGCACTTCGGTTATTGGTATGTACGTGTAGTTTTATAGCGACTACTTCTTTATTTTTTTTAGCTAAATTAACCACTTCATCGTGTAATTTTTGAAAAATGCCGTTGCCTCTGTAATTTTCATTGATGCACACATTTTGTATCCACCAAAAAAAACCATTCCTGCTAACACTTCTTTCATAAGAAATTCTTAACGCCCCAATTACTTCCTCAGAATGTTCTGCAACTAAATAAAATCCTTGGTCAGGATTATTGAGTATGTATTCAACTCCTAATTTACCTAATTCGTCTGGATAAGGTTCATCTTCGATGGTGTGCTCCATATCGACTTGCAAGTTTTGCAGAGACGATAGATCAGGTAACTTTGCAATCCGGACTGTGATTTGTTTCATCTTTTAATGTTAATTTTTGTTAAAATATGTTTTTATCCTAAACTAACCTAAATACTTTGCAAAGGAGAATTATGAAAGTAGCGCTAGTTGCTCATGGTGATAACCCCCCATACTTAAGAGATTTATTTAATGGAGAAGGATTTGAGTTAATAGAAAAAGAATGTACAAATGAAAAAGAATATATAGAGTTACTCAAAGAAGCAGATGGAGCACTAATATATATTCATCCTCCTACAACCAGGAAGGTTATGGAAGAAACTAATAATTTAAAAGTTATAAGTAGAGGGGGAGTTGGAGTTGACTCAGTAGATCTTGATGCTGCTACTGAGTTAGGAATTTGTATATGCAACACACCCGGGATAAATACAACTGAAGTAGCAGACCATGCAATGGCATTGCTACTGTCACTAACAAGAAAAATTAGAGAACAAGATGCTTTAGTAAAGAAAGGCTATTGGGCAGACAGGACAGAGTTGGTTCATCCTTATAGATCAGAGTTAGGAAGAATTGCAGGAAATATTGTTGGAATTATTGGTCTTGGAAATATAGGAAAAGCATTTGCTACTAGAATAAAAGGTTTTGGGCCTGAAAAAATTATCTCTTATGATCCATATATTGATAGAACTACCGCAGACTTATATGGTGTTGAATTAGTCGAATTAGATGAATTGCTAAAAATTTCTGATTTTATAACTATTCATGCGCCTTCAACTGAAGAAACTCATCATATTATTAATGAAGATGCGTTCAATAAAATGAAGAGCAATTGCATATTAATTAATTGTGCCAGAGGACCTCTTGTGGACCCTTCTGCGCTTTTTAATGCGTTAAAAAATAATATAATTCCTGGCGCAGGGATTGATGTAACAGAAAAAGAGCCTATATCATCTGAAGATCCACTATTGAGTTTGGATAATTTAATTATAACTCCTCACACTGCCGGCTCTTCAAATGTTTCTAGAGAAATTGGAACTAGAAAGCAAGCAGAGAATGTTATAAAAATTTTGAAAGGCGAAGCTCCCCATGGGTTGGCCAATCCTGAAGTAATCAAAACTATTGCTTTAATGAAAACAAAGGAAAATAATAGATGGAGTAACATGGATTTATTTGATACTTCATTGAATGTGTAAGGAGAAAAAATGGCAATACATAAAAAAGAAAGTTTAAAGCCAGATAGTAATGATAATGGCATAACCATGACTTCTCTTTCTGGGCCTGAAAGAGGAGATAAAATGATTACAGTTAAAGAATTATTTCTTGAGCCAGGCGCAGAAATTCCAGTTCATTTACATCCAGATGTTGAAGAAACACACTTTTTAATCGATGGCGAGTTAACAGCAATTTTAGGTAATAACGAATTTATTATGAATAGCAGGGATTGCATGCTAGCTCCTGCTGGAATGCCTCATGGTATGAAGAATAAATCTAGCAATACCGCAAGATTACTTGTTATGTTCCCAAAAATAAAATTTGGAAGAGAGGCTGTTGAAAATCATACTACTTCTCCTGGGATCCCAGATAAATACGTTTCAATAAGAAAAGAAATGGAGCCTTATGAATTCGCTTCTGGAATAATGAGGTATGATATGGTTGGAGATTTTTCAGGTGCAATATCTAGTTATTTCTCAGAACTAAACTTTGACCCAGGCTCTGGTGCCCCAAATCATTATCATCCGCATCATGAAGAATCTATGTATTGCTTAGAAGGAAAACTAAATGCAGTTTATATAGAAGAAAATAATATTGAATTGAATGCAGGAGACATGTTTACTGCAGAGGTGAAGGCAAGGCACGGATGTAATAACCCGTTTGATAGTAAAGGAACTTTATTGGCAATTCATTGTGTCTTAAATCCTCCGCCTAGAGTGGAGTGTGATTAATGACAACAATTAAGATGTCTAAAGAATTGCAAAATCCAAGAGGTGTTTATTCAATACCAGTGACACCTTTTAAAGATAATGGTGAACTTGATATTAAATCCCTAAAAAAATGTATAGAATTTTGCTTAGAAAAAGGCGCTCATGGAATAGTAATGCCTGTTAATGCAAGTGAAGTATCAACATTAACAGATATAGAAAGAGACCTAGTCTTGAAAGAAGCAATTAAAACTGTTTCAGGATCTGTTCATTTTGTTGCAGGAGTAACAGGAAATTCAATTGAGCAAGTCACGGAAAGATCAAGAATTGCACAAGATTTGGGTGCAGATTCTATCATGACGATGCCAGCAGTTAAGATTTCTTCTGCTCAGTATATTTATGATTATTTTGGAGAAATCTCTAAGACTGTTGGTATTCCTTTATGGATACAAAATAACGATATGCAAGGTAAATTAGTTCCTACAAAGGTAATAATTGATTTAATTAATGATTTTGAAAACATAATTTACCTTAAAGAAGAAAGTGGATTCGCTGGTCATGTAATTAGTGAAGTAGTCGAAAAAGTGGGGAGTAAGTGCAAGTCTATTATGGGAGGTATTGGAGGGACATTTTTAATGGATGAATACAGAAGAGGTGCTAGTGGAACAATGCCTGCAGGACATTTTACAGATATAGTTGTAAGTATATGGAATGCTCTTGATACCCAAAAAAAAGATAAAGACGGAAATTTTGAAATTAATGATAGGGCTAGAATACTGTGGGAATCATTATTGCCATCTCTTAATTTTGAACGTAGGTTTGGAGTTACTGCATATAAATGGGTTTTTTGGAAAAGGGGAATTATAGAGAGTCCTACTACTAGGCTTCCTGTAACAAAACCTTTTGATAGTTCAGATCAATTAGAATTGCAAAAGATTATGGATAGGCTGAGCCCTCTTATGACTTAAGTTTTTCTTTTGTTGTCTCTATAAATTCTTTAGTTCCGTTCATCAAGTATCTGTTAGCACTGCCTATAAGGAAATTGATTCCTTTATCATGCCAGTATTTTGCCTGATCAGCATCTGTAACAAGCGTTCCAGGATGTTTTCCTGCCTTAATTATCTTAGGTATCATTTTCTCCATAGTGGAGCGAACTTTTTCGTGAGTTACTTGTCCATGAACACCTAGAACAGAAGATAAGTCGCCAGGACCTAAAAATACACTGTCTACTCCATCTAAGGAGATTATCTCATCCTGATTTTCAATTCCTTCCAAAGTTTCAATTTGAATTGCTACAAATATTTCTTCGTTGCTTGTTTTGACGTGCTCTGGAATAGGTATAGTCCCATATTTTCCTGTCCTTGAAGCGCTAAACAACCCTCTTTTTCCTGCTGGAGGGTATTTACAACTATCTACAACCCTTTTTCCATCTTCAGCATTATTTATGAGGGGTATTAACACTCCTTGTGCCCCAGCATCAAGATATCTTTGCAGATTTTGTTGCATATTAAGGCCAGCCCTTACCATTGGAGTAATATTTGATAATTCTGCAGCCCTAATCATATTCTCCGCTGTCTCATAATCTGTAACACCATGCTCACAATCAATCATTACGTAATCCATACCTAGCCATCCTAGCATTTCTACAGTTGAAGGTGACGGTGTACTTACAAAAGCACCCAAAGTTAGCTCATTATTTTCTAATTTCTGCTTCATTGAATTCTTGTTCATAACTATCTCCTTTACAAAAGTTAATATTAGTTTGCTATTAATATTCTTACATTGCAAAATTTATAACATGGAAATACATAAAATTAAAAATGAAGACTGTGAAATTGAGGTTTATAGAGGTTCTATAAAATCTATAAAAATACTTATAGGTTCAAATAAATATGAAATTTTAGGTTACGACGCAAAGAATCGTGTTTCATCCTTTATTATGGCGCCTTGGGCCAACAGGATAAATGAAGGGAAATTTAAATGTGCCAAAGGTAATTTTGATCTATTAGAAAAAAACCCGTTTGATTTCAAGCATGCGATTCATGGAACAGCAATGTTTTCAGAATGGACTTTAAATAAAGCAAGCGAAAATTACATTTCTATTTCTACCAATCTGAATAAACCTTGGCCATACAAAGGAAATGTTACTTTTGCAATTTCATTGAATGACCAAAGCATCAAGCAAGAATTATCAATTTTAAATAAAGATTCAGATGTAATGCCATTTTCAATGGGGTGGCACCCTTGGTTTAAAAGAAATTTAAAAGATGAAGTTGTAAAAATAAAATTTGATGCTAAATATAAATGGGAAACTAAAAATGAAATTCCTACCTCTAGTAAACTAGATTCAAATGAAATTAAATATTTTTTTAAAGGGTACTCTCCAGAACCTGGGACACTGGATGAGTGTTATAGAATTAAAGAAAAATCATTAGTATACCTAGTGTGGCCAGAACTAACTCTTAAAATTAACTCTTCAAATGAATGCGGACATTTAATGGTATATACCCCTTCTGGTCCAAATTCAGATCTTGTATGTGTAGAGCCTCAAACTGCAACCATAAATCCTTTTCAGTTAAATGAAAAAAATGTCACTGACACTGGCGTGCTTTATGTGAACCCAGGTGAAAGTTATAAAATTTTTACGGAATGGTCTTGGAGATAAATGTTTAAATTAATTAGATTTATAAATGTTATAAAAACTGCCCGTAACTCATTCAGATATTTATTTAATAAAGAAATTCCTACTAGATATAAATTGATACCTATGGCTGGGGTTATTTATTTTATTATGCCTCTAGATTTATTACCCGAAATAAGGATTTTCGGGATAGGCCTTATAGATGATTTATTTATAATTTATATTGCATTTTATTGGTTTGAAAGGCTATCTAAAAAATATTTAGATTCCAAAGAATATATTGAAACAGATTATGAAGTGAGAGATAAAAAAGGAGAGGATGAATAAATCATTCTCTCCTTTTTTGTATTCCTGTTAGTTTATGAGTTGAAAGTCAAGAAGTATTCCCAAGGATGAGGCCTAGTTCTAACTTCATCAACCTCTGTTTCTCTCTTATAAGAAATGAAAGCTTCAAGCAGATCAGATGTGAATACATCGCCTTTTAGAAGGAAGTCATGATCCTCTTCAAGAGCATCAAGCGCCCCTTCTATGCTTCCAGGAACTTGCTTCAATTTAGCTTGTTCTTCCTTAGAGAGATCAAAAAGGTCATCTTCTAAAATTTCTCCAGGGTCATAACCATTCTCTATTCCGTCAAGTCCAGCCATTAACATTGCTGGGAATGCCAAGTAAGGGTTACAAGTAGGATCCGCAGACCTAAATTCTACTCTTTTTGCGGCTGGATTATCGAAATACATAGGCACTCTACATGCAGCACTTCTGTTTCTAGCTGAAAGCGCTAGAATAGTAGGTGCTTCAAACCCAGGTACCAATCTTTTGTAACTATTAGATGTAGGAGCGCATAGCCCCATTAAGGCTCTTCCATGCTTTATAAGCCCTCCGATGTAGTTTAAGGCCATCTTGCTCAATCCTGCATACTCTTTACCCGCAAACAAAGGTTTTCCATCCTTCCAAATGCTTTGGTGTGAATGCATCCCCGTTCCATTATCGTTAAACAGTGGCTTAGGCATAAATGTTGCAACCTTGCCCCAACTTTGAGCTACATTTTTTACAACATATTTATATCTCATTACTTTATCAGCCATACTTAGCATAGTGTCATACCTAAGATCAATTTCTCCTTGGCCTCCAGTAGCAACCTCATGATGATGTTTCTCAACTTCAATACCGAGATCAACCATAATCCTTGCCATCTCCCCTCGCATATCATGCATAGTGTCGATTGGAGATGCAGGAAAATAGCCACCCTTATAACCGGGTCTCTGACCAATGTTTGGTCCGCCATCAATCATTGTTTCTGCGCCTGAATTCCAAATTCCTTCGTCAGAATCTACTTTAAAGTATGCTTCATTTTCTTTTTGGAAAAACTGAACAGAATCAAAAACGAAAAATTCTAATTCAGGACCCCAGTAAGAAGTGTCACCAACTCCAGAATCTTTAAGGTATTGCTCTGCCTTAATAGTTATATATCTTGGATCTCTTGAATAATGTCCATTAGTTAGTGGATCTCTTATGTCCGCTATTATTGAAACAGTCTTTTCCATAAAAGGATCAACCTTTGCTGTTTCTGCATGAGGTAGTAAAAGCATGTCTGACTCTTCAATAGTTTGAAAGCCTCTCACACTAGATCCATCAAATCCAGTGCCTTTTTCAAATAATGCATCATTTACTTCTGAAATAGGTATAGCCACATGTTGCCATGTCCCAGGTACGTCAATAAATTTTAAATCTAAAATGTCACAATCATTATCTTTCATCAACTTCAATACTGAAGAAACATTAGAATCAGCCATTTTTACCTCCTGTTTTAATTATTAAGATATTATTAGAATATAATAAGCAAAAGATTGCAATGAAATGTTTCAAAAATGTTTCAAAAATGTGTTATTTATGATTAATTCGTAAAAAATAAATGAAAATACTACTAATTACAGACAATCAATTTGGAATGTGTGATGATAATTTGTCATCTGAAAAATGGTCAAAAAGAGCTGAAAAATGGTCCATTTCTTCTAAAGGAATAGAAAAAGAGAAGGAAAATCTTAAATATTTCATAGATTATGCAATTAAAGAAAATCCTGATTTCGTGGTTCATTGTGGTGACATAGTTAATAGGATAGAGGATAAATTGCCTATAAAGGAATACTTGAATTTAATAGAGGATCTGAATCCTATACCAATATATCATGTGCCAGGCAACCATGACGTTGGAATAGATCCTAATATAGCATCTTCTTTTGGACTAGATTTTTATAGAAATAATTTCGGAAAAGACTATTACAGTATTAATAAAGAAAACAACATTTTCCTATTTCTTAATAGTTCATTATTTATTAATCATAAAGAACTTCAAAGTGAATTTAATTTACAAAATAAATTTTTAAAAGAAACATTGTCAGGTTTAGATTTTGATACAAATGTTGTTATTTTCTTGCACCATCCACCTTATATAAATGTAAATGACCTGAGCAAGAGTCAAGCTCAATATCTACTAGAAGATAGATCTATTGATTATTGGATTTTTCCTAAAGAGACCATTAATGAATTTATGGGTCTTCTTGATCCATTTAAGAATAAATCTGTATATTCTGGCCATTTGCATTCTAATCTTGTAACAAGTTGCAACGGTATAAAAATTACCGTTACCAGCTCATTAGGACTTCCTCTTTGCGAGGATAATTCTGGGTTTAGAATAATAGATATTAATGAAAATTTTACCAAAGATAAATTTATAGAAATCCCAAATTAGTAAGGCATTTTTCTGTCGGTAAGTTTCCTTCCTTCTGAAGCCATTTCTACAATATCAGGCCCACCTACCATTCCTGACCCTAACTCTTCAATAATATATTTTATTCTTTCTTCTGGATTCATTGAAAAATCATTCCAACTGGAATAAAAAACTTTATTATTCTTTTTAAGGGCAGTTTTTATCTTTTCTCTAGCCTGATCCATAATTTCTGGATATGGTGGATCATGGGCATCAGGAAGTCCGTATGACATCCCCATATCCCCAGGTCCCCATTCCGCAAATGCTATTCCTGGAACTGCAGCAATTTCGTCCACATTTTCTACACAATATCTATCTTCAATTTTTAGTCCTAAGAAAAGTTCCCCATCTGGATTTAAGGGCCAAGGATCAGCTTTTTGTACGTATTCTTCATTTGACATCCCCCAAAGTTCAGCAGGTTCACCTTGTCCACCTGCACCCCTTAATCCCTCAGGAATTATATCTTCGCCCAATTTCTGAAAAGGGTATCTGCATGTTGCAACAAATGCCGCAACTGACTCTGCTGATCTAGTGTGAGTATTTAGTATTCCGTGCACACCAGTACTAAGTACATGCCTAGATTGCCAAGCATTAGCCAAAACTTCATTAACAGTAGTAGCGTTTGAAGGTAAAGTTGTAATAACCGCAGGAGTTAAATGACCACTTTTTGTAGGGCCTCCTGCTTTAAGCCCTTTCATAAGTTCATGTAGACCCTTTATATCAAAATAGTGATGTTCAAAATCAACTAGCAATAGATCAGCCCAAGTACTTGCCATCTCTTTTCCGCACTGAAAAGAAAGTTCATCTGGTTTGCTTATATATATTTGTTGACCTTGTTGTATTAAGTCAATAAGTTTATTTATTCTTGGCATTATTCTTTCCCTTCTCTAATTTTAATTGCTAATTCCTTTAATGAAACTTCAACCATATTTAAGTCTTCTTTTCTCATGAGCTCTCCAAGAAATACTAAGTTTCCTTCAATCAAATAAACTCTGTAAAAAGGTTCTCTTCTTGGGCAGTCAGCAGAAAAAGGAATCTTGGTTTCTTCTACAAATGTATTTTTGTTTAATAAATAAGTTTTATTTATTCCATTAGAATCAGGATCAGTTAACTTATATGGAGGAGGGTAATCAGCAAAACCTCTGCATGCTGTTTTTTCAACCTTGTCACCATAAGCTTTAATCCCATCTATAGGCTCTATGTATTCTGTCTGTTCTTTGGCTGCCTGTAGCCCATCAGAATTTGCTAAATCAACAGAAGGATATCTAATGACAGCAACTTCTCTGCCGTTTGGTGGAGCAAACCCCCATCTAGCATCTGAAGAATTTGGAAATTCAGCAATTTCGAAGCCTCTTTTCATTTTCCACCCAACAGACGTAACATCAGACATTTCATAAACATTATCTGATGAAACAAATTCTTCACTGGATGATGATCCGCCACACGCAATAAAAATCGCCGATAAGATAATTAGCAATAATATATAAGAATTGATTTTCATAAATTTATACCTGACTATAATTTGAAATTATATTAATGTATAGATTACCTATTATCAAATGGATAGCGAAAGGAAATATTATGAGACCCGGATTTAATATGGGAGTTGATCCAGTGAATTATGAAAAGCCTCAGTCAATAGTAGACGAAACATTGCAATTTGCTGCTCAATTTGGAGCTACAGACCTGATAATACAGTCATATGTTGAAGGAGCCATACCAGGAGAAGAAAAGTGGGAACTAAAGGACATATTGTCATTAAAAGAGAAAGTAGAAAGTTATGGATGCAAAATTGAAGCATTTGAGAATGTTCCTACTAGATTTTATGATCATGTCATGCTTGGAGGCCCTAAGAGAGATGAGCAAATTGAAAATATGATTTATACCATTAGAAATATTGCTAGGGCAGGAGTCTCTATATTTGGTTACAATTGGATGCCTTCAAGGGTTTGGAGAACGGAAAGAGAAATGCCTATAAGAGGTGGAGCCAAGGCAACTGCATTTGACTATAAGATTGTTGAAGAGGGACTAGAAAATGGAGAAATAGTTGATGAGAAACCTTCTTTAGCTCACGGGAGAATATATGAAGATGATGAGATGTGGGAAAACCTTGAATATTGGATAAAAATAATAACTCCTATTGCTGAAGAAGAGGGGATTAGGCTAGGAATTCATCCATGCGATCCTCCAGTACCTAAATTAGGAGGGGCTGCAATGTTATTTAGAAGTTTTGAAGCCTATAAAAGATTAATAGAAATCTATCCATCTGATAGCAATGCAATTGAATTTTGCCAAGGCACTTTTTCTGAAATGAATGAAGATATTTATGAAATGATCAGATACTTTGGAGAAAGAGATAAGATTTTATATGTGCATTTCAGAAATGTGTCAGCTCAAGTTCCTAAATTTCATGAAGAATTTATAAATACAGGATATGTGGATATGCTTAAAGCTATGGAAATATACCATGATGTTGGGTTTGAGGGTGTATTTGTAGACGATCATGTTCCAGTAGGTGTTAATGATACAACATGGGGGCACAGAGGAAGAGCCTTTGCTAACGGTTATATTCAAGCAACAATTGATTCGGTAAAAAGAAATGCAAAAAAATAATTTAGTACAGAGATTAGAAAAATGTTATACAGGGGCAGTTTATGATGTTCTTAGAGAAAGAGGTAATAAGAATTCTATCCTTCCTCATGAAATTAAGTCTATTGATCCATCTAAAAAATTAGCGGGAGAAATATGGACTTGTAGTGGAGAAATCGATGAGACTTTAGATAAAGACACAACAATGCTTAGTTGGACAGAAATGCTTAGCAAAGCGCCTTCCGGGTCAGTGATAATGTGCCAGCCTAACGATGGAACAATTGCTCATATGGGGGAATTATCAGCGGAAACATTAAAATACAGGGGAGTTAAAGGATACATAGTTGATGGTGGATGCAGAGATGTAGACTTTATCCTTAATCTAGGTTTTCCTGTTTTTTGTAAATACTTTACTCCTTCCGATGTAGTATGCAGATGGAAAATCACATCTTTAGGCGAACCAATTAAAATAGGCGATTTAATAATAAACTCCGGAGATTATGTATTAGGAGATATAGACGGAGTAGTAGTTATTCCTAAAGAAATTGCTTTAGAGGTAATTTCTGAAACGGAAGACTACATAAATACCGAAAGCGCTCTCAGAAAAGATATACTTTCAGGAGTTGATCCTCAAGAAGCCTACCTTAAATACAGAGTATTTTAATTAGAATTTAGTCTTATATTCTGGCTTACCTTGAATATCTAATTTAACTCTAAATAAATCTCCGCCCCTGTATGAACTAAAGTCATATCCTTTTGGTTCAATGCCGGTTGCTTCTTCTGGGGTGCTTCCTGATCCCCATGCTGCACTACTAACATAAAGTTCATTTAAATCTTTTCCTCCAAACATAGGGCATGAAGTTTGAGATGCAGGAAAATAAATTTCTCTTTCTAATTTTCCATCAGGATCAAATCGCATAACTTTTGAGCCCCACCATATTGCTGACCAAATAAATCCTTCAGAGTCAACAGTCATTCCATCGGTGATTCCTTCAGAATCATCATCAATTTTTACTAATACCTTTTTATTGGACAGAGCCTTTGTACTGGTGTTGTAGTCCCATTGATATATAGTTTTTGCAAGGGTGTCAGTATTGTAGAATTTGGTTTCATCAGGAGAGAACCCCATCCCATTACATAAAGTTATCCCCTCATCTAATATATCTATAGATGTGTCAGTATTAACTCTAAAAAGGATGTCACTTTGCCAGTCTGAAGCATCGGTGCCACAGTAAAAACTCCCATCAGGACCTGAAGTCGCATCATTTATCTTGATCGCAGTATCCTTTCCTTCGAAATTTCCATTTTGAATCCATTTGTAATCGTCATCAGAATGCCATAACATCACGCCTTCCCATGTTCCTAAAACCAGACCTCCCCCTTCATTGAATCTGTATCCTCCTACCTCTACTCCATCATGAATTACATCATTTGCCCCAGTCTCTGGATCATACTTAAATAGTTTGCCACCTTGTATATCTGTCCAGTAAAGTTTATTTTCTTCGGGATTCCATACAGGACCTTCGCCTACAATTGCACCTGGAGATGCTAATTTTTCAATGTGATATTCCATGACACTCCTTAACTTAATTAGATATGTTTTATCATATTATCAGGATATATTTATATCGTGTATACTTTGAAAAAAATTATAAAGGGGTAATTTATGGGTACTCATGACAATAAAGTAGCAATAGTAACCGGAGGGGCTCAAGGCATAGGAAGGGGAGTGGTCGATGTTCTATCTTCAGAAGGAGCAAAAGTATGTATAGCTGATATTTCAGATGAGCACGGACAAGAGGCAGCAGAAACTATAAACAAAAATGGTGGTTCGGCGATATTTGTAAAGGCCAATTTTGAAAAATCGGATGTCCCTGAAAAAGTTGTAAATGAGTGCGTTAGTGCTTTTGGTGGAGTAGATATTCTTATTAATAATGTGGGTATTCAGCCTCCTGCTTCCTATAAAAATGTTGAGGAAACTCCTGAAGATATATGGGATGCAATATTAAATGTTAACTTAAAGAGTTATTACTTAATGTCTAAATATGCAATTCCACATATGAGAAAGAATGGCAAGGGGGCAATAATTCATATTGCTAGCGTGCAAGGTCTTCAGTCTATGAGAGGAGTTCCTGCTTATGCGGCTAGTAAAGGAGGAGTATTGTCTCTTACTAGAAACATGTCTCTTGACTATGCAAAAGAGCAAATAAGAGTTATGGCTATTTGTCCCGGGGCATTTAATACTCCTTTGCTAAGGAACTCTATGGCAGGAGATATTGAAGAAGGTTTCAAGACAATGGGGGAGGCCCATCCAATTGGGAGAATTGGTCAACCGGAAGAGATTGGTCATGCAGCATCATTCTTGTGTAGCGATAAAGCTTCATTTATTACAGGAGAATATTTAGTTGTTGATGGAGGAATGATGGCTTGGGGGAATTGGGATACAGGTGACCAGGGAGAATAAGTTATTGAATTAATGAGTTTTTAAATGAATGACATAATTCCAAAGACTCTTGATCGCTAAGGCCTTCGCATAAAATAATTAGATTTCCTAAAATTATATATCCTCCAAATCTAGGAGTTTGGTCGCATCCAGCTTCAGAATTCCCTGCTCTTGGCACACATTTTCTTCTGTCTTTAGCCCCTTCTTTCCACATCACATTGTCTCCACTTACTATAGCGTCTTTTCCAGAAACGCTTGATGCAAATTTTTCTCCAAATTGTATAGCATCCTCATGAGTTTTATATTCTCTTATTTCTATATCTTTTTTATTAAATATTGCTCTTGAGACAGCAATAGCTTCTGGTAGATCTTCAACTTTATAGTTCTTACCTAACTTAAACTTAGGGATAGATATTTCAGCGATTGATGTTATTAGGGTAGGGTTAACTATTTTTTCTAATTGATTATTATTTACTGATTCTTCAGAAGAACATCCAATTAGGGTTAAAAATACAAACAAAATAAGGATTATCAAAATTTTTATTTTGTGAATCTTGATGGTTCTCTCCATTTATTATTTTCCATAGACTCTCCTCCAATTTCAGCAGAAACTTCCTTAAATTCCTCTGTTATTGGATTATATGTAATTATTTTGCCTTGAAACGATGCAAGGTCAGAGGAACCTTTGCTTAGCGAAACAACTGCAAGCCTCATCCCGTATCTTGTAAGTTTCATTAAACTATTATCACCATAATTAAGTACCCATATATGACCTTCTCCGTGATAATCTGAAAAAAGAATTTGAATAGGTGTATCTCCAACTCTATATTTCTTTAATTCCTCTCCATCTAGAGTGATTCTTGTTACAGTTTTATCCCTAGAATTGGATGTCCAGACATATTTGCCATCGTACAATATATCAAGAGGCCACCCCCCAATTTGATATACTTCTCCAATTTCTCCTGATTTTGTCATCCAACTTAAAGAATCATCTTCGGTGCTAATAAACCAAATATTATTTTCAACAAATTCAATCTTTGTAGGCCTTGAAGATACATCATATTCTGCCACAAAAGATCCATCAGATGTGTATTTTGATATGGACCTTTCCTTTGGGTCAGAAACCCAAACAAAATTTCCGTCAAATTTCATGTCAGAAAGTTCGCCATCAATTTTAATGGATTTCTTTTCCTCTCCGTTTGCATCTATGAGGACAATCCTTTGCTCTTCTCTTATCGAAAGCCAGATTGTGTCTTCGATGATTATTGATGGGTATGGGGATGAAAAAAAGCCTTGATCAGTTGTGACAATATGTGGAAGTGATTCAATTTCATTAAGGCTATAATATTTTTCACTAATTGGTTTTGGTTCATTAAGTTGACCGTCTTTGTTGGTTATTTTCCATAATTTGGGAGAAGTAGAATCTAC
>CEUS01252820.1_pt1 | contig 26829 bp, 29 predicted proteins | sample 427031 | NCBI WGS metagenome assembly CEUS01 (sample SAMEA2622837, study PRJEB7988) | marine metagenome | biome: marine biome (ENVO:00000447); feature: marine epipelagic mixed layer (ENVO:xxxxxxxxx); material: "saline water (ENVO:00002010), including plankton (ENVO:xxxxxxxx)" | depth 140 m | reverse complement strand
CCCCGGCTCCACGCTCGCCCTTTCGGGCGGCGGGGCTGCACTTGCCGCAAGCGTTGCAACTACAACGACCCTAGCAGCTGCAGGAGGAGGCATCACTGCAATGCTGTGGTCTCGCTTCCGTACTGGGCGCTACGACACTGCCCTAACAATCAACGGCATTCTCGCGGGACTGGTGGCTATTACTGCAGGCACGGCCACCGTCGACCCATGGGCCGCAGTCGTCATTGGCGGCATCGGCGCACTAGTCATGTACTACGGCGTCCAAATGCTGGATGGCATTTTCCGCATCGACGACCCTGTGGGCGCAGTCTCAGTGCACGCCTTTGCTGGTATATGGGGAGTCATTGCGGTGGGACTGTTCTCTTCAGAAGCAGGCATGGCAGCAGCCGGCTACGCCAACCCACAGCATTACGGCCTCTTCCTCGGCGGTGGAGGGGAACAGCTATTGATGCAGCTCATCGGAATCGGAGCCATCGTAGGCTGGACAGCAGTAACAGCAGGCATCCTGTTCTCTGCCATCAAGTTCACCATCGGACTCCGCGTGACCGAGGAAGAAGAGATGCGTGGACTTGACCTGATTGAACATGGCGTCGATGCCTACCCCGATTTTGGTCCGTCAGGATCTGGCATCTTCGGACCAGCCGAACTCGGGAGAGGTGGAAAGTGAGCGCGGGTAGCAGGTCACACGCAAACCTGAATCCAGAAAGGAATTCCCGATGAAAAAGATCGAAGCCATCATCCGGCCTAACCGTCTCGAACCGGTAAAAGATGCCCTCGATGACCTAGGCTTTTCCGGTGGCATCACAGTTTGGGAAGTCAAGGGCCACGGCAAGCAGCGAGGCATTACGGAGCAATGGCGTGGCCGTGAGTACCGCGTTGAATACCTCTCCAAAGTCTACCTGTTGCTAGTAGTAGCCGATGACAAGTCGGATGCGGTCGTAGATGCCATTCTCGACAACGCTAGCTCTGGCGAGATTGGGGACGGCAAAGTGTTTATCTCGACTGTGGACGACGCCGTTCGCGTTCGTACTCGCGAACGCGGAGAAGAAGTTCTCTAACTTCAGTAACAAGACATAGAGGGGTTAGGCGATTAATCGCCTAACCCCTCTATGTAGCCTTTAACAGAAGCCCCACTAGGGGTATCTAACCGGTAGCAGTAGATCTTCCAGTTCCCACAGAGGTGAGGGACAATTACTAGCAATCCTTCTAAAGTCATTCGCAGAGCCGTCTAGCAAATGGCCACTTGCTATCGGGATATTGGCAACATGAGGTACCAACACCACCAACGAGCTCCTAATTCAGTGACTGTGGCATATAGCCTATTCCTAGCAACGGTGACTCTAATCCCCCTGATTTCCGCACTGATAGCAGCCGAGCCTGCATCCAGCCAAGTTATATTTTGGCGAAGTTTTTCAATAGCAGTCCCCATGGTTATCGGACTTCTAGGTTCTATGTTCCTGGAAGCAACCACGGTCGTAACCGACGAGTATTTCGAATTTAAGTTCCGTTACGGATGGGTTCGGACGAAGCTCTTCCGCCATGAAATCGCCTCACACCAGATGAGGGATGTGTCGCAGTGGTGGGGCCTTGGGGTGAGAGGGATCCCAGGAGGATGGCTCTGGCGCATATGGGGGCGCAGTTGCGTTGAGATACACAAAATAAAAGGTGGTAAACGACTAGTTATAGGAACGGATGACCCGGAAGGACTTTCTCAGGCTCTTAGTAATTAGTGAATGCAAAACTGGATTTTTAGAAATAATTCTTTCTATTTTTGATCACATTCATCCAGGCATGGGAATTCCCGTAGAACTAGGCATACGAGCAGGTTGGGAACCTAGGAGAGGAAATTAGGGTGGTAGCGCATAGGGGATTCGAACCCCTGATCTCCGCCTTGAGAGGGCGGTGTCCTAGGCCGCTAGACGAATGCGCCTCCGCCTTCAATCTAGCGCAGCCGCGCGCCACGGGGCAAGAATGGAAATAAGTTTGAGCCGCACGACTGCTCTCTTCTTTATATCGCTTCTCCTAGCGTCCACCATCGCGGCATGCGTAGGGGAAGAGGGGAGCTCTCAACCCTCACCTTCCCCCACCAATAACTCTTCACCAGCTTCCAATTCGACTCCTAGACCATCAAAAAGTTCTGCTGCACCAACTAATTCGTCTGTCACACCAACTAGGCAGCCATCCTCCATCCCGGAAAAGGTTCAGAGGATTTTGGCCCATGTCGAAGAAATTCGTGGCCTGCAGTCACCCCCCAACCTCCGTGCCCTAACGGTTGCTAGGCGAGACCTGCGCGATGTCTATACGGCCCTAATCACCGAAAGGGACCTTTTCGAGATGGAGGAGACAACGAAGCTCTATCGCCTCCTCGGCTACCTGAGCGCAGACCAAAATCTTTGGGACATCACTATCTCAATGCTGGACTCTGTACTCGGTTTTTATTCGATCGAGCACAAGACTCTTTGGGTCGTTACCCAGCGAGAGGAAGTCGGCTTGGAGGACCTTTCGCGTAAACAGCAAGAGACTCTGGTGCACGAGATTATTCACGCAATACAGGACTACCACTTCGACCTTGGGAGTACCATCTCGGCAATCACATTTGACCTTGATGCCACTTTAGCCTTCACATCGGTTGTGGAAGGAGATGCCGTTGTTCACTCCAATCACTCCAGCCAGATCCACCACCTAGCAGCGCCAGTAGCAAGCACATTCCTGTTCCTAGGAACCAATTCCTCTCATATTTCCGATCTTCCCTCCCCCATCATCCGGGAGCTCTACTTTCCCTACACAACGGGAGCTGAATGGGCCCACGTCGTGATTCAGAGTAGAGGAGTAGATGCTCTCAATGCGTTTCTCACTGACCCACCCTCAGCTACAAGCATGATCCTCCACCCAGAATTAATGGATACAGATTGGATCCCTGAATCCAACTCACTAGGTTCCTTTCCAGAGCACGACATTCAGGCCAGCCTTGGGCCTGAATGGCAAATGGGCCTATTGGGCTCATTAGGAGAATTTCAACTGCAGAATTACCTGCTTGCCACGGATACTCCTTACTACTTGAACACTGAAGAATTTCCAAGAGTTGAACGGGCTATCCGGGCTGCTGAAGGCTGGGTCGGGGATCGGTATGCACTTTTTGAGAAAGGAAACGAGGAGCAAGTCCTTATCGTCCGTGTGCGATTTGAGGACGAAAAAGAGGCCGCTGAGTTTACAAAGGAGCATTACGCAGCAACGGCGAGGCACGCAGAAATATTGGCAGAAGAAAACTGCATCCTGGGAACCTGGGAGAACGGTCGCGTGGTTGGCCTGCTGGAACCGCTAGGCCGCGAGGTCCTATTTGCAATCGGAACGAGCCCAAAGGTCGTGCGTGCAGCACTTGAAGTGTTGGTTAAGGGCTAAACAGGCACAATCCTTCTAGCAAATGGGGATACGAGTGAGTCCTTTTCTAATCCTCTAGGTATGCAGCGAGTCCAGAGTGAAGGCGGTTACGGATAAAGCCAACTCTATCTAGATGAGCAAGGTACTCCTCCACTTGACGGCGACGTAGAGCATGAAGGGCCTTTTCTCCCCCCCCATCTTGGTTGCGACCACCACCTAAAAGCAAAACCAACGGTTCTCGCACAGCCGGGTCGTCCCATTCTCGAGCAAGACGCACCTCGGCCTTATGCATATAGCGTTGCTGCTCCTCACGGCGGTCGGGCATCGCCTCCAAATAGGACTCCAGCCGCTCAACCTGATAGTCGAGCAACCGCTTCCGGTCGTTGGCAACTAGAGCATAGAGATCGCTTTCGAGTTGGTTCTGGGCCAATTCGCCAGCAAAACGGAAAAAAGTATAGAAAGCGCTATCTTGGAGGAACAGGTAGGTCATTAACTCAGAAAAGGTGCGAGCTTCACGAGCACCACGAATTAGGTCAGTGGGAGCCTGCAGACCAAGCCCGCCACCATTCGCAAGGGCGCGTTTACGAAAGGCCTCAGCGTGACGTCCCAGGTCATAGATAACGCTCCCCATAAAGAGCTTCATCTCGATAAAGCCATAGCTAATCTGGGGCAACCACCTGCCGAGAACGGTTGCCTCCGCGTAAGCGCGCTCGCTGTATTCCGTCATCACCTGACAAATGGCGTGCTCAACATCACCAGGAAGAGCCTCAAGGCTACCCCAGCCAAGATCAGTTGCAGGCGCCCAGCGATCGCGAATAGCCCACTCGTAAAGGTCAGCAACGGAAGGCGCCCAAACAACGGCCTTCTCGAAAATGGTATACCCCATGTCTTCTTGGCCAGGGGTGGGACTAGAACCTCTAGCAATCTCCGTACGATCAGTCCAAAGGTCGGGAACCTCACCATAAGAACCCACCATGATGTCGCCCAGAGTGAGGCCCATTACCGGGTCAGCCTGAGTAGCCCGCACCCCCCACTCTGTAGGAGCATCCATCCAAGCCAGACTGGGCTTAAAGGGTTCGTGATCAAGGAAGCCGGTAGCCTGTTCGGTCGTGAGATTTGCCCCAAGCGCGCTAATGAGGGTATGCACGCTATATCCATAATCGAGAGCCCGGTCGAGAAGACCTACTTCCCAATTGAGAGCCTTAGCAGCAGCACGCATCCCATCGGTGATAAGTCCTGAAGAGGGGACAGGATCTTCAGCCATTGCGCTAATTAGCAAATTGAGCGAGGGCTGGGCCCAGGCGCTCTTGGCGGTCACCGAGCCCAGCAACCTCGAGGCGGTGGAGATACTCCTTCACCTGGCGGCGGCGAAGAAGCAGAAACTTAGCCACCCCCTCGTCAAAGTGCTCCTTGCCTCCACCAAGAAGGATGCAGAGCGACTCGAAAACCGGCGGAAAAGTAATGTCGCCGCTTCCTCCACCAGCAGAAGTCTCCTCAGCCTTATCGAGATAGTGGTGTATCTCCTCACGGCGTTCAGGTGTCTCAGCAAGGATGTGCTTGAGATGCATCACACCGAAGGCAAGGTGGCGCGACTCATCCTGACCAGCCATACGAAAGATGCGCTTATCTGCCTGCGTGGGCCCAATAAGCTCTCCCATACGGAACATCGACTGAACAAAGCCCTCCGCTTGAACATGCATTAACACAGACATCTCGGTGAAGTCCTGTGCCTCAAGTAAATTCCGGAGGCCAAGACCAGCGCCCTGTTTCAGTAGGCCTCCCCCATTAGCAAGGGCACGCTTACGAAACACATCAGCGTGACGCGATTCGTCCATGATCTGGGACATGAGGAAGAGACCAACCTCAAACTCATCGCCACTGATGGCTGGTAACCACTGACCAGGCACATCGGCAGCAATGAACTCAACCTCGGCAAGCATGGTGGCAACCTGACACATAGCACGTTCCTTCTCGTCAGGAAGCTCTTTCAGCGTATACCAGGGGATGTCCCGCGCAGAAGACCACTGCCTCTGAATCGCTTCCTCATAGAGGGAACGACACTGGTCTGCCCAGACATCGCCCTTAGTCTGGTAGGTCAAGCCCTGCCGACCAGCATCCTCACGAGAAACGGCACCACGCAATCGGGGGGTCATGTCCCGCGGAAGATCGTTACGAGAACCGTATCGACCAATGTCAATGGCGTCGAGTGTGAGACCTTTCTTGGTTAGCTCGGCCGAAGCGGAATCCCCATAGAGGTCTAACCAAGACAGATCAAGCCGGGGAGTCTCTGGCGCTGCGCCCATGGATTCCCCCCTCGCAGAGAGCTATTCGCCCTGGAGTGTACGGCCGCTCACACACGAATAGAAGGGGCATAAGGTCAAGACAACAGCCGCGAAGCATGGCACCATCAGGGTGATGCCAAAACAAGTCATCAATGTCGCAAGCGACGACTATCTGAGCGCAATCTATCGTCTCCATCATGACGAAGGCGAAAATGTCATCGCCGTGCGTCTGGCCGACCGTCTCGGAGTTACGCCTCCGTCAGTAGCAGGGATGCTAAAACGCTTACAGCGCGACAACCTCGTTTCTATCGATCGACGCAAAATTATCGAGCTAACACCGGAAGGCTTGAGACGAGCAGAAGAAATGGTTCGGCGACATCGCCTCGCCGAATGCCTACTAACCAGGGTCCTGAAAGTGCCGTGGTGGAGAGCTTATGAAGAAGCTCATCTGTTGGAGCATGGCATCTCAGACATTACGGAACCGCACCTCATTGAGACGCTGAATAATCCCCTCCGAAGCCCCTTCGGGTACCCGATTCCAGGCTTGGCTAATGCCGGAGACCTTTCAATGACCACACTGGCAGATGTACCCGAAGGAAATACCGTAGAAATTGAACGTGTCTTTGAAGAGGACGAACTGTTGCTCCAGTTCTTCGACACCGAGGGTATCCGCCCCGGTGCGGTAGCACAGTTAACATCCTCGGAGCCCTACCGAGGGACGGTCACTATCGACATTGATGCTCGGGAGATCTTGATTGGCACGCAGGTGGCGCGCCGCGTTTGGGTATGCGATTACGGAGTCTCCACCAAAAAAACTTAGGCCTCTTCCAATCCCACCTCTACGGGATCTCGCTCCCACGTTCCCGGTGAAGCTCGTAGGATGCGCTGACGCGTGCGCCAATATGCGCTAAACCCCGCGAAAGGCGGTTCGTTCATGGCTGATTATGAAGGGCCGGTTCCCGAACCCACACCAGAGACCGAAGACTTCTGGGATGGGGCGAAGCGAGGGGAGCTTCGCCTGCAGCAATGTGATGACTGCAAGAACGTCATTTTTCCCCCTCGCCCATTTTGCCCCGGTTGTGCCTCCCGCTCGGTCTCCAGCTTCACTGCCAGTGGTCGGGCCAAGCTTTATAGCTATGTCATCAACCACCGCCCACCACGCGGCTTCGGTCCCGACCCACACGCCATTGCCATTGTCGAACTGGATGAGGGACCCCGCATGATGAGCAACATCATTGATTGCGAGCAGACACCCGAAGCACTCGTACTCGACATGCCCCTTGAGGTTGCGTTTACACCCATTACCGACGAGATATCGCTGCCGAAGTTTCGGCCAGTGGGAGGTTAGCCATGGAGCCCCGTTCTGTTGCCATTGTCGGAGCGGCCGAGACCACCGATCTCGGGCGCATTCCCGGCCTTTCCCAGATCCAACTTCACGCAGACGCGGCCCTGAATGCCATGCAGGACTGCGGCATCAGTCCCGGCGAAATAGACGGCGTTGCCACAGCAGGAGAAACTCCCGCTAATATCGCCCACTACCTGGGGATTACTCCAACATGGGTAGACGGCACAGCCGTAGGTGGCTGCTCGTTTATGTTGCACGTTCGACATGCAGCCGCGGCTATCAACGAAGGACTATGCGACGTTGCACTAGTTACACACGGTGAAAGCGGTCGCTCTCGTGTTGGCAGTGGTCGCTACGCTGCGGCACCAGCCTCTCTTGCAGGTCAATACGAGGCGCCCTATGGACTAAGCGGACCACCCTCAATGTTCACGCTAGGCGTACTTCGTTACATGAAAGAAACCGGCCTGACACATGAACAGCTTGCCTCTGTATCAGTAGTACAGCGCGAATGGGCAGCACTCAATCCTCGCTCAACCTTCAAAGACCCAATTACGGTTGAGGATGTGCTGAACTCACGCATGATTGCATACCCCTTCCGTCTCCTGCAGTGTTGCCTTGTAACAGACGGGGGCGGGGCTCTAATCCTGGTTTCGAAGGAGCGGGCCCGTGACTTCCCCACCAAACCCGTTTACCTACTCGGAACCGGGGAAAGCGTTGAAACCCCAATGATCAGTCAAATGGAGGACATGACCACTTCACGTGCCTTCCGCGTAGCTGGCAGTAAAGCGTTCGGGGAGGCAGGCATTACACACGATGAGGTAGACCATGTGATGATCTACGACGCCTTTGCCCACCTACCCCTTTATGGCCTCGAAGATCTCGGTTTCGTGGGACGAGGTGAAGCTGGATCATTCATCGAAGCCCGCAACACAGCTCCTGGAGGCACCCTACCTGTCAATACAAATGGGGGAGGCCTTAGCTACATGCACTCAGGTATGTACGGCATGTACGCCCTACAGGAGAGCGTCCGCCAGATGCGAGGCACTGCACCTGCCCAGGTACCCGATGCAAAAATCAGCGTCTGCCATGGGGTAGGAGGAATGTTCATGGCATCGGGCACGATCATCATGACCAACGAGTAAATACTGCCAGTTGAACAGTAAGCTGGGCCCATTAGGGAAGGTGGTTGTCCATGCGTGAGAACACAGTGAAGTCCCTCTGGCGAGCAGGTGCTGTGGCCTATGGGGGCTGGCTCTCTCTACCAAGCTCCCTAAGCGCTGAAATCATGGCCAACGAGGACTTCGACTATGTCTGCATCGACATGCAGCATGGCGGCATTGACTACCAAACAGCCCTCACAATGCTGCAGGCGATCAGCACCACAGAAACAATGCCTTTTGTTCGGGTCCCCTGGAACGAGCCTGGAATCATCATGAAGATGCTCGATGCAGGGGCAATGGGAGTCATCATTCCAATGGTGAACAGCGTGGAGGAAGCTACTGCAGCAGTAGCGGCCTGCCGCTACCACCCCCTGGGAAATCGTAGCTTTGGCCCCCTACGGGCAACTATTTATGCGGGAGCGGATTACTTCGAACACGCAAACACTGAGGTGGCCTGCATCCCAATGATCGAAACAGAGCAGGCTCTTGATAACCTCGACAATATCCTCTCAGTGCCCGGAATCGATGCTGTTTATGTGGGACCAGCCGACCTTAGCATCACCCTGGGACAACAACCGGCGATGGCCAACGAGGGACGCTTCGAAAAGGAGCGCTTAAGAATAGCCAAAGCCTGCAAGGCCTCGGGAGTGGTTGCAGGTATCCACGCCAACGCAGATCTTGCCGAAAAACATGCTGCTTCAGGCTTCCAGCTCGTGACGATCAGCAGTGACCAGGGGGGCATGCGAGTTGCGGCCCGAGCAGACCTAAAGATTGCCCGATCCAATTAGAACCCTCTGCCATTTTGCAATGGTTACAGCGTCATCCCAGGGAAGTGTCCATAGCACTACGCCCCTTTATCGAGCTGTATAGCCTCCATCCACAGGAAGAGTGATCCCGGTAATGAACGATGCATCGTCACTGGCGAGGAAGGCAGCAGCGGCGGCAATCTCCTCAGGTTCTCCGAGACGGCCCATAGGATGCAGCGACTCCAAGTTGTAAACCGCTTCCAAATCTTCCAACGTCTCGTTTATTAGCGGCGTACGGATGTAACCAGGGGCAATGGCATTAACGCGCACATCATGCTGGGCATAAATAAGCGAAAACTGGCGAGTGAGTCCTACAACCCCGTGCTTGGCAGCGATGTACGCACCAGAACCATCGACTGGAGGAAACTCAGTTACACGGCTACTGACGAGGCCAACAAGCCCCGCAATCGAAGCCGTGCTAATGATAGATCCCCCTCCGCGCTCCGCCATTAAGGCGCCACCATGAAGAAGACCATAGTAGACACCACTCAAGTTGATGGCGATTGTGACATCCCACTCGGCACGACCGATACCAGCGTTGTTCATGAGCACGTCTAGGCCACCCAACTCACGAACTGTTTTCTCACAGGAAGCCTTCACCTCCTCTTCCACAGAAACGTCCACAACCAGAGCGGCACTTGAGCCACCGCCCTCAGCTATTGCAGCGGCGGTCCCTTGCGCAGCAGATTCGTCAAGGTCCAGACACATAACACTTGCACCCTCGGCAGCGAAACGCATTGCCGAAGACTTGCCAATTCCTGAGCCTGCCCCTGTTACGAGTGCCACTTTCCCTTCAAGCCGATCCATAGACCCTCCTCAGTCGCGATAGCGACGCCCGATTCTAGGCTTCGCACGAACTGCCCCGCTCGGGGCGTACGATTGCGCCCACCTCAAGACGGAGACAAAGACGTGGCAGAACTGAACGGCGGAGAGATTATCGCGCGTCAACTAAAGGCAGCCGGCATAGACACGGCCTTTGGCGTGGTAGCGGGACCCATGATCGAGGTCATGGCAGCAATGGAGCGAGAGGGCATTACTGTGGTGAATTGCCGTCACGAAGTTTCAGCAGGCTTCGCAGCTTCAGCTTGGGGCTGGGCGAGAGGAAAGCCAGGCGTGCTCGTAGTCGGTTCAGGCCCTGCCCTTACCAACGCCATCACACCCATGTACGTGGCCACTGAAAGTGCCATGCCATTGGTTGTTTTAGGGGGCTCGTCAGCGAGCAAAGAACGCGGGTTAGGAGCCTTTCAGGAAGCTAACCAGGTCGCATTTGCCGCTCCTGCCTGCAAATGGGCGACCCAGGTCGATAGCCAGGAACGTATCGCCGAGTATTTACATCTCGCCTTAGGACGCTCCCTGAATGGTCGCCCAGGCTCTGTCTACCTCGACTTTCCAGCTGAGCTAATCCGAACGCGCTTTGACGAGGATGCTGTCCTATGGCGAACAAACGAGCCTGAGATTACGGCCCCCCATCCTGACCCAGCAGCCCTGTCTGCGGTAGCAGACATGCTCACCGAGGCGGAACGCCCTCTGGTAATCATGGGAAAAGGTGCCGGTTGGGCAGAGGCAGGTCCGTCTCTGCAAAGGCTCGTGGACCTCGGAATTCCTTTCGTCTCCTCCCCCATGGGGCGAGGCTCAATTCCTGACGACCACCCTATGTTCATGAACGCTGCTCGATCTTCAGCACTGAGCAACGCGGATGCAGTTCTCATGGTTGGAGGACGATTCAATTGGGTGTTCCAGTTCGGACGCGCTCCTCGATTTGCCCAAGGGGTTCGCCTCGCCCATATCGACATCGTTGCAGAGGAGTTCTACAGCGGAGCAGACATCGAGACAGGTATCGTCGCGGACTGCGCTATTGCCGTAGACCAGCTCAATGGACTACTGGAGGGACGCAGGCTACGTGTGAGCACCACCGACTGGGTAAGCACACTGTCGGAGACACGCTCCCGCAACGAAGCAAGCTCGGAAGAGGCAATGGCCTCCGACGAGGTACCCATCAATCACTTCCGCCTGTTACGCGACGTACGCGACTGCCTCGATCGTGACGCCACGGTTACAGTCGACGCTGAATTAACAATGGGCGTCGCCCGTGCGGTTATTCCCAGCTTCGGGTCGCGGATGCGCCTCAATTCCGGCACTACCGGATGCATGGGGACTGGCCTTCCCTACGCTATCGGAGCCAAGCTAGCTCGCCCTGAGCAGCAGGTCGTAGCCGTACTTGGAGACTATGCCTTCGGCGCTGCCGCCATGGAGGTGGAAACAGCTGCTCGCGTGGGAGCAAATATCGTCATCGTCGTGTCAAACAACGGTGGCATCGCAGGGCACTCCATCCAAGACCGCCAGTTCGCCGAGGACGCCCCCCCAATCGCTGCTCTTCTGCCCATCGCATACGAAAAAACGGTAGAGATGGTGGGAGGATGGTCCCGTCGTGTCGAGGATCCGGCTGACATCATCCCTGCAATTAAGGAGGCCCTCTCAGCCAATACAGTTGCCCTGGTTAATGTGCTGACCGACCCGAAAGGTAGGAGGTCCGGGTCAGCGTACCTAGGGTAGACTTCACGCCGTGACCGAATCCCCACTACCCCACATCCGTCTTGCCCAGGATGAGGAGCTACCTGCACGGCTTCGTGGCAGTAAGGACAATTTCACACGTGTCTTCGGACACAACGCAGAACTTCTAGACGCATGGATGGCCTGGTATCAGCCCCTAATCAAGAGCGGTGCCGTCTCTGCTCGTTTGAAGGAAATGATCCGTCTCAGGGTTGCCCAACTGAACGCCTGCGCTTTCTGACAAGCAGCCCGACTTCCTCTGTCAGGGGAAGGAGACATTCTCGGGGAGACGACCGTTTCCAAAATTGCGACGTGGGTTGACCAAGATTTCAATGAGGCTGAAAAGGCCGCTTTCCACTACACCGAACGTCTCTTTATTGATCACTCCAACATTGACAACGAATTATTCGAAGAACTCAGTCAGCATTACACCGAGGAACAGATCATGGAAATCGGCTGGGCCATTATTAGCTATATGGGCTTCGGGCGACTTATCCACTCTTTTGGCCTAAAGCCTTCTTAGGAGGACTACCTTGCCTTTTGACGCCAGCGTTTTCGGGGATGACGCCATCACCCAGGAGACACGCGACTTCGTAGCAGCTTCAATAGCAATGCGCGAGCAGATGCCTTCAATGGACAACACTGACCTTGGTCAACTTCGGCAGCTGATGGATGAAGGAGGAGGAGCCTTTCCTGTACCTCCCTCTGTCGACCGCGCTGAGGAATACGCAGTCCCAGGCATGGGTAAGGGCGCCACAGTGCGCATTATCAGACCAGAGGACAGGGAGCCCACTGGGGTTTATCTCGACATTCACGGAGGGGGCTGGGTAATCGGCCGGGCACGCATGAGCGACCAGGCCAACCTAGCACTCGTAGAAACATTTGGCCTCGCTACCGTGAGCGTCGACTATCGCCTTGCTCCAGAGCACCCCTACCCTGCAGGCCCCGACGACTGTGAAGCCGCGGCCGTGTGGCTTGCTGAAAATGCATCAGCAAATTTTGGGACAGAAAAGCTACTCATCGGGGGAGGGTCGGCGGGAGCACACCTTGCAGCCGTTACCCTGCTGCGGATGCGAGATCGGCACGGGTACACCAACTTTGCAGGAGCTAATCTCGTCTACGGACCGTACGACCTTTCTATGACACCAAGTCAACGATTAGGGGTAGGGCCCGAGGGGGGACTCGACCGTGTCGCGATCGAGCGCTTCTATGAGATGTTTATCCCGGGACAGGACACTGCCGATCCAGATATATCGCCTCTGAATGCCAACCTCCAAAACATGCCACCCGCCCTCTTCACAGTCGGTTCGTATGACCCGCTTCTAGATGACTCACTATTCATGCATACCCGCTGGCTGGCAGCTGGGAACGAATCAGAGCTAGCTGTCTATCCTGGTGGTCCTCATGGCTTCGACGCTGCCCCTATTGCAATAGGACGAGAAGCCACCCGACACATACAAGCCTTCATACGAGAACGAGTACGGCTAACTCAATAAAATTTCCCTCCCGTCTGCAAGAGCAATAGCAGCGCTTATCCCCCGGGGTTCCGCAGATGAGGTGCGCAGGCCACGGACCTTTTCACCTACCCATCCCTGGATATCCTCGGGATTACCCGCGAGCTCAACCCAAGCAAAACCGAGAGGCTCTATTTGGTGGGAGACGAAACTACGGGAGGGATGGTGTTCTAGAGGAACATCCCAATCAATAAAAAAGGCGCGAGAAGGGTCACCCATTGTCTCAGCAAGGCCAGCCAGTCTCCAGTGGAGAGTTACACCATTAGGAGCGTCCCGAGACATCAAGAGGGACCGCAGGTCTAGTCGAGCGCAGATATCATCGAATCTAGCCGAACCTGCCCGTAAGCAGAGACCAGCAATGCAATCCCCATTCCTGGTTTGCTGCCGAAGCCAGGTTCCCATGGGACTAGCTTCGGCTTCGATTTCATCGACGATACCCAGGATCTCTATATAAGCGTCACCTATAGGAACGATACTATTGCCGGTACCTTGACCGGCATGCCTGCCGCCCCGAACTGAAATGAGACCGTAGTCGCTTTTGAGCCTCGATACCGTTTTCTCGATATTGGCCGTCGCCAAAATTAAATGATCAATAACAAGAGCGGTCATCCACACGATGGTAGAGAATTAGGGGGACAAAAGCCTTATCGGCTTGCGGGGGGCGCCTGGGGGCGGCAGTATCAAAAGGTGAATGAAGAAATCTTTAGGCAAATTGCAAGCGCTCTAGAGCAAGAGGAGCCGGTTGTGCTGGCGACAGTTGCTCGAACACGGGGATCCACCCCACGTAAAACAGGGGCCAAGATGGTGGTCCGCAAGGATGGCTCGTTCTTCGGTACCATCGGCGGAGGCTGTGGAGAGGCGGAGGTATGGCAGGAGGCCATGGAAGTGCTGGAAGACGGCAGTACCCGTATCGTCACTGTGGACCTTACGGAACCCACAGACGGAGAGGACAAAATCTGCGGCGGCGTAATGGACGTATTCGTCGAACGCCTTACCTAAAGTTCCTTTTCTCAAAAGTGTCCTAACTGAGTCAATCTCAGTTAGTTAACCGCCCAAGCAAATACGCGCAGAAAAACTACGCAAAGACATTGCCCTTCCCCCCATTGCAGCATCATGTACCATGAAAGGGCTGATTCCTCTGGCTAGGGTCGGAGGACGAGGAGGGCTTTATGTCTGGTCCGCTGCTCATTGGTCCGCTTGGACCCCTAGAGCTCGCCATCATTGTCGGGGTCATCGTCCTGCTCTTCGGTGTTGGCCGTATTAGCAGGATCGGGGGCGACTTAGGCTCCTCGATCAAGGAATTCCGACGAGCCGTTCGGGATGACGAGACAGAAGAGGAAGGCGCCACCCAAGAGGTCAAGGCCGAAACTCAGCCGGAGACACCTCCGCCCTCCGCTTCCCAGCAGCCCGCTGCCCCACCAACAGAGACGCCACCTAGCGACAGCGGCACACGAAACGTCTTCTAGCGCCCTGCGCCAAGACATCACATTGAGATGATGTCCTGCCCTAACGGGTTATTTAGAACAGTTCCTGTTAACGGTTTTCCTTGGAAGCTTAGATTGCTCCCCCGGCAACAGCTGGGACGATGCTGACTTCGTCACCATCATTGATGACAGTAGCCAGGCCATCCTCAAAGCGAACGTCTTCACCATTGATGTAGACATTGACGAAGCGACGAAGCTCTCCGTCCTCATCTAGCATGCGCTCACGCACTCCGGGAAAGCGCACCTCGAGGTCTTCAATGCAAGCCGAGAGAGTGCCTACCGCACCATCAACGGTTGCCTGGTCGCCCATAATGGGGCGAAGGGGCTGGGGAATGAGGACTGTTGCAGCCAAGTGATCGTCTCCGTTCCTTGGTAGTTGTTAGCCTTCTATTACGTCACCGGTGATTGGATCTACCCGCACGCCCCGGCTCTCGGCCCAGGCGACACTGCGGGCAATCTCTTCTGTGGTGCCTTCAAGCTCGAGTATGACCCAACCCGTGCTTTCATCCACATCGGCCATGCGGATATTAGTAATTACCTCGAACTGCTTTGCAATTAGATAGATCACTGGCTCCGTGATCAGATCTGTAGGGAAGGTGAAGCGAAGCCTTTGCACAGCCATTAGATGGAAACCCCCTCAGGATCCTGATAAGCAGCCTCGAAGCTTTCGACAGTCGCATCAATCTCGAGAGCAGGACCCAGATGTTCAACGACGGCCTCAGCAGTCTTAAAACCTGCCCCGGTGATGAACGCCACCACAAGCTCCTCCGAATCAATTCTACCTGCGGCAGCAAGCTGCTTAACGCTCGCAACAGTCACACCACCGGCAGTCTCAGCGAAGATGCCCTCAGTCTCGGCAAGCAACTTCATTCCATCCACGATCTCCTCATCGCTTACAGAAGCACAAGCACCATTAGTGTCCCGAAGCTGAACAAGGCTGTAGTACCCATCAGCAGGATTGCCAATTGCGAGTGACTTAGCGATTGTATCTGGGCGCTGGGGGCGGAAGTTCATACTGCCCTCAGTCCAGGCTGTGGCAACAGGCGAGCAACCCGTAGCCTGAGCACCACTCATTCGCGTTTGGGGTGCATCAATGAGTCCCGCCTTGGCAAACTCGTTCAGCCCCTTGCGGATCTTCACAAAGAGAGAGCCACTTGCAATGGGCACAACGCAGTGGTCTGGTGCCCGCCAACCGAGCTGCTCGGCGACCTCAAAGCCGAGCGTCTTGGAGCCCTCAGCGTAATAGGGCCTTACGTTGACATTGACGAAGGCCCAGTTCCGCGATCCTGCCAACTCAGCGCAAAGACGGTTCACAGCATCGTAGTTCCCGTGCACCTTGACCAAGGTGGGGCTGTAAATACTGGATCCCAGCACCTTGCCTGACTCCAGATCATCCGGAATAAGGACGACCGCCTCCATACCAGCGGCAGCAGCGTGGGCACTCACGCTATTAGCAAGGTTCCCTGTGCTGGCGCAGGCAAGCTTCTCATAACCTAGCTCCCGGGCCCGAGAGCTGGCTACCGCAACCACACGATCCTTAAAGGACCAGGTCGGGTTAGCGGTATCGTTCTTAATGTAGAGGTTAGGAAGACCCACCGCTTTTCCAAGATTCTTTGCATGAATAAGGGGAGTGAAGCCAGCCCCGATATTAATGGCAGCTTCCGGATCACACGGGAGAAATTCGTGGTAGCGCCAGAGATTGGCCGGACGGGACACGATCTCTTCGCGGGAAACAGCGGCCCTAATGCCCTCATCGTCATAAACGACTTCAAGGGGGCCAAAACAAAACTCACATACATGGAGGGCTGCGAGGGGATAGTCGCGATTACATTCTCGACAGCGCAGATTTTGTGCGTAGCTCATGTCTCTCTCTCGTTACTCGGGTATCGCGGTGTGGAGGAGCGGCCAAACCAAGGCACAACCACCCCCAGGCGCAAGGCGTTTAAATGGCGAGGGTGGCCCCTTACGGGACCAGGGACATAAACATTCGGCCCAGAGGTGCTGACATCTTCTCTCCTCGTGTGCGGGCCGGGTCCTTGAGCACTGGCGCTCTCATCTTTCTCCCCCTAGGGGATTTCCGGCTTTGGCACCTTTTCTCCTGCGAGATAGGTTGCCCGAGCTTCACGGGGCCGGTTCCCTCCACCCGTCGGGATAAGGGCGGCACGCAGACACTACTTAAGCGTCAAGGTACATCCGATCCGGGCCTGGGGGAAGAGTCCTGTTCTTTAGCCGCCATCCAAACCCCGAATCCACCAAAGTGCTTACACTCGCATCAATGGACCGAGAGCACTTCCGAGAGCTTGTCCGTGAAGCACTGGTTTCCCTGCCAAACGGACTACTCTCACGCGTTCAGAATGTAGAGATCTTGATCGAGTGGCGGCCCACAGCAATCGACCGCCAGCAGGCCGGCCTAAACCAGGGGAGCCAACTACTCGGCCTCTACCACGGAGTACCTCTTCCAAACCGAGGGGAGAACTACAACCTCGTGTTACCCGACAAGATCAGCATCTACCAAGCACCCATCGAATCAATCTGTGCAACGGACGATGAAGTGCGTGAGCAGGTACGAACAACCGTACTGCACGAAATAGGCCACTACTTTGGTCTAGACGATACCCGTCTACACCAGCTAGGAATGGATTGAATTAGGAGGGGTTATCCGGCATCAGGAAAATCCAGAGCAGTACGGGCAATTTGCTCGAGAGCACGGTCTTCCAACGGAGGGTTGTGGAGCCCGGCACGAACATCACGATAATAGCGCTCGATGGGACGATGCTTTTGCAAGCTCACCCCACCCACCACACGCATTGCCTCATCCACCGCCTCGATAGCATTGTTCAGTGCATCTATCTTCGCAACCACAACACGGTCACTGGCAAGCATCCCACTTTCCTCTCCTCCCTCCCATGCTGCCGCAGCATCAGCAATAAGAGCCCGGTTTCGCTGCAGAAGAAGCGCGATTCTGGCAATTCGCCGACGAACACCGGGAAATTCCGCAATCGTGCGGAGGCCATTGGGAGCCCGCTCGCGAGCGAAGCTTACAGCGTAGTCAAAGGCTGCCTGCGCCACGCCCGTGGTAGTAGCAGCAACGCCGAGTGCAAACCAAACACCGCTCGCTCGGCCCCGGGGGCTGGGTTTGGGACGGGAGCGATAGCCAAGGAAGCGATCGTTACCAAGACGAACACCTTCGAGTACAAGATCATGACTTCCCGTGGCACGCATACCTAGGGCATCCCAAGTCTCATCGATGCTAACCCCGGAGTCGTCGCGAAGAACCATGAAGTCCCCGATTTCGGCCTCACCACCATCGCGGGGATCGATCCGTGCCAGAACGGGCATGTACCAAAGCTCAGGTGCGAGAGTGACAAATGTCTTGCGACCCCCCAGCACCCAGCCGCCTTCCACAGGAGTCGCTACAGTCTCGGGGATTCCGCCTCCAGCGGGGCTACCGAGTCCCTCCTCGGTAGCAGCAGTATTTACCAACCGACCGTCCTCAACTGCTCCCCTACAAAGTTCGTCGAACCAAAACGGGGGGTAGCTGTGCGACTCACGCTCGGCTCCAAAGCGGATGAGATGCATATTGAGCGCAAGGGCGGTAGAGCCATCACCTCGCGCAAGTGCCTCCTGAACCTGCACAAATTCTGTCAGGGAAATCTCATCACCGCCGTGTGTACGCGGCACCGTAAGCTTTAGAAATCCAGCCTCCCGTAGGTCAGCAAAGTTCTCATGCGGGAAGGAGCCGTCACGATCATGGCCTGTTGCGCGCTCGGCGAAGCGCTCAGCCAAAGAAGCGGCAAGGGCAACTACTTCCGAATCAGGCATTATCCGCAGTCTAGCGGCTTGCTCGACGGAAGCGAGCACTAGATTGCTATACTCAAATTTCTTCGCCCTACTGAAATGGAGCAAACGTCTTGGAAGAGCCACAGCTCGTTTCCCAACGAATCATCGACAACGTCCAAAAGGTCATCGTCGGCAAGGACCGTGAGCTACGACTCGCAATCACCGCCCTTCTCTGCGGCGGCCACATGCTTGTGGAGGATGTACCAGGGGTGGGAAAGACCATGCTAGCCCGCGCACTGGCAATCTCCACCGGATGCAGCTTCAAACGCATCCAGTTCACACCCGACCTGCTACCTAGCGATGTAACAGGTGTCTCGATCTATAACCAAAAGTCCGGAGACTTCGAGTTCCGGTCCGGTCCAATCATGGCTCAAATCGTTCTCGCTGACGAAATAAACCGAGCCACGCCCAAAACTCAGTCCTCCCTGCTGGAAGCGATGGAGGAGCGCCAGATGTCCGTGGATGGCGTCACGCACACAATGCCATCACCGTTCATGGTAATGGCCACACAGAACCCTATCGAATACGAAGGCACTTTCCCTCTACCAGAGGCACAACTTGATCGCTTCCTGATCAGAGTAAACCTCGGTTATCCCAGTGCGCAGGATGAAGTTACTGTCCTCGACGACCAGCAGGTAGCCCATCCCATCGAAAACCTTGAGTCCGTAACAGACGCAACGGAGATCCGTCAGTTACAACGAGCCGTGCGTGACATCTATGTAGATCCACTAATCAAGCAGTACATTGTGGGACTCTCAAGTGCGACACGGACCCACGAGAATGTCTACCTTGGGGCTAGCCCCCGCGGTTCAATTGCTCTCTTTCGTACTTCTCAAGCACGGGCCCTGCTTGAAAATCGGGACTATGTCATCCCTGACGACGTTAAGGAACTAGCCTTCGTGACTCTGGGACATCGCGTCATCATTAGCCCAGGGGCTCGCGTGAAGGGCGCAACAGCAGCAGACGTGGTGGCAGACTGCCTAGCACGAGTACCTGTTCCTGGCGCGCGCGCGCGCGCCTAAGGTCCACAATGTTGAGGCAGGTACTGACCTGGCCATTTATGCCCCAGCGGCGGGCACTCACTGTGCTTGTCGTCATTCTCGTAGCGGCGATTTTTATCGCAACGGGAACGGGTTTTTGGCTGCTCTACCGAATTGCCTACATCCTTGCTATGGGCATTCCAGTAGCCCTAGTCATCGCCTGGCTCAATACACGTGCCCTCAACGTAAACGTAGACCGACGAACACTGCGAGGACAGGTGGGCCAGGAGGCGGAGGAACTTATTGAAGTGCGCAACCGAAGCCTTATTCCAAAACTCTGGGTGGAACTGGAGGATCCCTGTGACCTACCTGGTCACCAGTCACGACGGGCTGTCGTAATACCAAGTAGAGGATTACGCAGCTGGGTCGTTAGCACTGTGCTGAAGCGACGCGGCCTTTACGACTGGGGACCACTGCTAGTCCGGGGGGGCGATCCGTTCGGCATTTTCTATTCTGAACGCCGCTATGGGACTCCCCAGCAAATCTTGGTCTACCCACGAGTGGTGGATTTGCCCCGTTTTCAGACTCCACCTGCAAGCTTGCCCGGGGAGGGTCGTTTCCGGCGACGCACCCACTACATCACACCAAATGCGAGTGGCATCCGCGACTATGCACCGGGTGATCCCTTAAGCCGTATACATTGGCGCTCCACAGCCCACACAGGCGAACTGATGGTAAAGACATTCGAGCTCGATCCCACAAGCGATATCTGGGTAATCGCTGACCTGGAAGGAAGCATCCAAGCAGGGGATGGCGAAGAAAGTACAGAGGAATACATCATTACTGTGGCCGCCAGCGTTGCCCAGCGTTATATCGCCGCGAATCGCTCCGTAGGGCTGATTGCTTTCGGAGAGGACTACACGGTGGTGGAGACGGAGCGAGGACAGCAACAGCTCTCCCGCATCCTTGAATCGCTAGCAGTAGCGAAGGCAACTGGAGAAGCACCTTTAGCTAACCTTCTTATGGAAGAGCAACGTCGATTTGGCCGCCACACAACTCTTGTGGTGGTGACGGCCTCCACAGACGATAGCTGGGTTTCACCGGTACAGTCGCTAGTCCAGCGTGGAGTTCGCGCAGCAGTAGTGCTGGTGGACCCAAGCACATTCGGGGGTGAGGGATCACCCCTGCTCCTGTACGGCGAGCTGACAGCAAGCGACATCCTGAGTTATGTGGTGGCCCAGGGAGACGATCTCTCCTTCGTCCTGAGCAGCACTGGCGAAGGGGCTGAAGCATGGCAGAACTAGAAACACTTCCTCCAGGAAACATGGGGTCCCGTCTGCGACGGTTCGCCATCGAGACCCCCCGGCTTCTGATGAGCTGGGAGGACTGGCTAACTCTCCTGCCTGCCCTCGTGGTATACCTCTCCATCGCAATCGCTATCCAGCAGGCCGATTGGGTCCGGGACTTCCCTTCGCTGGCACCTACCGTCATAGGCGGGCTCGTAATTGGACTCTTAGCAGCACGAACGCGGGCTAGCCAGTTCATCGTGCATCCCTCAGCACTGCTTTTCGGTCTGATGCTACTTACACTGACAGCCTCTCCCTACGGAGATGGCGGTTCAATAGTCTCTCGTGTCGACGACATTGTTGCCCGCATGAATGAATGGGTGGTGGTGGTTCGCGAAAATGACGTCAGTACCGACAACCTGCCTTTCGTGCTTCTGGTGCACGCCCTAGGGGTGCTCATCTCCTACCTCGCAGCCTGGGCAGTATTCCGTTGGCGCAATATTTGGCTCGCGGTTGTGCCAGCCTGCGCCGGGCTATTGGTCATCATCGCAACTACCAAGGGCCAACCCAGTGGCGCCTTCTTAATGTTCTCCCTTGGGGCCCTCCTCCTCATCTCCCGACTACACCTACAGCGGGCATTCGCCCGGTGGGACCGCATCCGAGTTGAGTACCCTGAATGGCTAAGTCTTCAGGCAGCCCAGTTCACATTAGTCCTCACGGTAGTCATGGTCGTGATTGCCTGGCAGGTACCATTAGGAAAACAAGCAGATGCCATCGATAGCACTATCAATTACGTAACAAAACCCATCGAAGAAGCCTTAGAGCCCCTCAATCGCCTAGTCCTGGACCTAGCGGGAGGGGGAGGCAATTTCCACAAGTTCGGGAGAACCTTACCCATTCGGGGCGACATCAGCCTCGGCTCCCGGATCCTCTTTGAAGTACGCGGGGAACATTTAGGCCTTGTACGGGGGACGAGCTACGACTATTACACCGGCTCGGGCTGGCGTTCTTCCAATCGCAACGAGCAGGAGGTTAACGCTGGAACTCCTACATCCGCAGACATCCAGGCACGCACTTACCGAGATCGCATAGTAACTAGGCTCGACATAGAGGTTTTTGATGATGAAGACACTCTGTTTTCGGTAGGAACTCCCTTGGGCGCCAACATCGATGCCATCGCTGCCCTACCAGACTCCTTCCCTGGCGACATCGAAAGAATTCGCAGCCAAGAAGACCTACAAGAAGGTGACCGGTACCGCGTAGCGGGAACAGTCAGTATTGCCAACCCTGACAAACTAAGGGCAGACTCAGCAGATTACCCAGACTGGATACGGGATCGATATTTACAGCTTCCCAACGATCTGCCGGACCGAATCTATGACGAAACGGCAGAGGTTACCGAGGGAGTGACAAACCCGTATGACCTAACCCTGGCTATCCAGGCATATCTTCGCGAATTTGAGGTTGATACAAGTGTGCGTTCAGCACCATCGCGACGGGATGCGGTCGACTTCCTCCTGTTCGATCTCCAACGCGGCTACTTCGACTATTTCTCAACAGCAATGGCAGTGATGCTGCGCACACAGGGTGTGCCAGCCCGCGTCGCGGTGGGTTACGTTCTCGACCCTGAGGACTTCGAAGAAGGTACATTCTCCGTGCGTAAGAACGACGCCTACTCCTGGGTGGAGGTGTATTTCCCAACCTATGGATGGATCGACTTCAACCCATCGGACGAACTTACCCTCGTAGGTGCGACATTCGAAGGCCTGATATCCAGCACCAACAATGAGCCCTTACCAGATCTCCCCTTTGACCTCATACCTCTGGAGGAAACAATCAACGATGGCTCAGTCCTTCTGGGAGAACTGCTGACTCCAGTCGAACTTGAGCGCAAGAGCGGCCCTCCTTGGATGGTGATCTGGATCCTGGCAGGGACCATGGGAACACTAGTGGTCGTGTCTCTGGGGACACGACTTTATTGGGTTTGGGGCTTGCGAGGGTTGCGCGGTCTACCGCGACAATGGGGAGGCATCGAACGCTTGGCGGGCTGGGCCGGGCTTCAGCCGAAGGAATCAGAAACGGTGCGGCAGTGGGGAATTCGCCTCGGCTCCACACTCGAACGACCAGAGGAAGCCAGCCTGCTTAGCACTGCCTTCGAGGAAGCTCGCTACGCCTCCGCCAGCCGGGAAAACAATCAGGATGGCGAGGAGGCAGATGAAGCCTACCGAATGCTTCGCAATGCCCTCGCAGTACGGATATTTGGACAGCGCTCAGCCCGCAGGGAACAAGACGAGGGAAAGCCTAACTCCGAACTCCCGGACAACGACAAGTCTTTTAATTAAGCAGCAATCTGCTCAGACATTGAATAGAACGTGGACTACATCCCCGTCCTGCACTTTGTAATCCTTACCTTCAGTGCGCTGCAAACCCCTACGCTTAGCTTCCACCTCACTGCCACATTCAATCAGGTCCTCATAACGGATGACCTCGGCACGGATAAAGCCGCGTTGGAGATCTGTGTGTATCTTCCCAGCAGCTTCCGGCGCATTGGCTCCTTCAGTCACAGTCCATGCACGACATTCATCAGGGCCAACCGTCAGGAAGCTAATTAGGCCAAGAAGGCCATAGCTGCGTAGAACTGCTTCTGCCATGCCACTCTGCTCCACTCCTACTGCCTCCCTAAATTCTGCGGCTTCATCCTCGCTCAATTCGTTGAGCTCCATCTCGAAGCGCCCACCCATAACGGCAAGATCCCGCCCAGGAGGACTATCAGCTCTCCCCATCCCTTCCTCGATCTCGTGCCGCCTTGGTAGGTCTTCCTCGCCTACGTTTAAGAGATCGAGAAGGGGCTTTTCTGTGAGAAATTGGCTTCCCGCAAGGAGACGGCGTTCATCTGGATCGAGGGACATAGCCCGAACTGGGGTTTCCCCTTCAAGCTCGCCGCGCATGCGCCCGAGTAAATCCCGCAAGGCCTGAAGCTGGCCCCTCTCTCCAGCTTTAAGAGTACGCAACTCAGGATCCATCCGTTCAATTCGCCTTTCGATTTGGGCGAGATCGGCTAGGGCTAGTTCCAGGTCCAAGATTTCAATATCCCTAGCCGGGTCGATGGAACCCTCTGGATGAGGAACTGCCTCGTTCTGGAAACCTCTTACGACATGGATAAGGGCATCAACCGCAGCCAATTCGTTTAGAAAACCTCCCGCCAGTCCTTCTCCCGTTCCTAAACTCTCTCCAGCAGTCGGGAAGTCAACGTACTCCACAGTGGCATAGGTTGTTCTCTTAGGTTTGTAGATTTCCGCCAATCGATCGATGCGAAAGTCGGGAACAGCAACCGATCGGATATTGGGCTTGCTTACCCCACCAAATCCACCAACGGGCTCTAGCCCCAGGGCAACAGCATTAAAGATAGTCGTCTTCCCCGAACGTGGTAACCCAATAATTCCCACACGCATTGTGGGAACCTACCCGTGCACGCCTCAAGGGGGTAGAGGAGGGTCATTTGCAAAGGCGCATCGGCTAGCCAAATTACAATCAGAGCAACGAGGGTGGCGGGCTAGGCAGAGCTTTTTCGCGTGGAGCACTACAAAAGCATGAAATGCAGCCAACTCCTGAACTGATTCCGGGAGCTCTGCTTTCAGGTAAGCCTGCCATTCTCGGTAGGAATCACTAGGGGATGGACCCAGCCCAAGACGGCCAAACAGACGACGGGTGTAGCCATCTACTACCACCGCAGGCTGGCGCGCCGCATATAGCACGATGGCGTCAGCAGTCTCCTCACCAATACCCCAGGTATCAAGCAGTTGATCGCGAAGTTTGTGAACTGGTTCTTCTAACAACGCCTCTAGAGAACCATACCGGGCAATCAGACAGAGGAAGGCACGAAGCTTTTTAGCCTTAGTGTGGTATTCCCCACTCGAGCGAATTAACTCTTCAATTTCCTTGTCAGTTAACCCCGCCAGCAATTTCGGCTCGAGAATGCCTGCCAGCCTTAAGCGAGCCAAGGCCCGTTCGGCGTTAGTCCAGTTGGTGTGCTGAACCAAGATCGCACCTACCACCACCTCAAAGGGATTACTTTCTGCTGTCCAGTGCCAAAACTCAGAACAGTGCATAACCTCAAGGGCAGAGACGACATCCGAAAAGGCGGGTGGCGATGCACTCATAACTGTATGTGGGCTAAATAACGCCGCAACTGCGTTCAATTTCCGAAAGTTCCGACAACAAGCGCTCACAGGATCCGGCGATAACGCGCTCAGCCCGCGCAACAGCGACTAGATCGGAAGGACTGAAGGTTCCTTTGTCGCGAAAGGCTTCAAACTCATCGCGATCCTCCTCGATTAGATCCCCCTCAGGAGTGAGCCACCAGTCCAGGGCAAGGTCACGGTAGGAGACCTCGCCTGGTCGAAGCCGGACGCCTGCAACAGCATCAAAACGATGCGCAACAATTCGATCACTTTCTCGCATCCGATAGACCGTATACGGCCGGAATCGCCAGAAGTAACCGTACGATACCGACCCTGGGGGGATATCTATGGGCGTACCAAACACACTGCCACCCTGGCGCATGACATAGCTCACCACCACTAGCGAAGATGACGCATATTCCAGAACACATCGGTAACGTCGTTCACTTCCATCAGGCTTGCGCTTTATCTCCACCCAAGGAGTGCCGCTCAAGGCCATCGAACCGTCGTCAGTCAAGGTCATTCCCCAATCATCGCCGAGATAGCACCCAGCGCGCGAGTCGGACCGAACAGCCATCGGGCAACCTGGCAATGTACGCTTTCAGAATGAATCGAGTCCTAGTGGGCGGAATCCTGGCACTCACTGTTGTGCTAACGGTTTCTTGCAACAGTAACAATCCACCGCCGACACCCATTCGTCCCCTACAGGCCAATGCAGAGCGTCTATACGAAAACGACCTACCACTAGCTCGCTCAGTGGTACACATTCATTTCAATCGGGAATTCAAACCGGTTACGTTGCGGGCACTGAATACTGCCTTCCAGCTAAAGCTGCCGGAAGATTCACCACTTACCGGTCACTCACTTGGGGAAATGCCGATTGAAAACATAGAAGTGGTGAGCTCCCAAACCATTGAGATAACGGTCGGAAGCCTCATTGCCAATGGTTCGACCCTGCAAGTGATGGCTAAAGCCCTCTCAGGATCGGACGAGGAGCTGACTATCACAATTTCGAGCGAGTTCACCGAGCTTGGGGTAGTACTTGCCGGAGGGGTCTTCGGCTTTGATGACCTCTCAGTGGTAGCACCTCGCCAGGTTGAGGAACCCACCGCGGTTGATCGTGATTCCAACGTAGTAAGAGCCGAACTGCAAGACCACCTCGAGGACCGTCAAGCCTCAGTAACCGTAAGGGAGACAGTACTTGCTTTATACGACGGCATGGCGGAAGAGATTGTGCCGGCTCCAAAGTTGCGGGCAGCTCTAGCAGCTCTAGCAGGAACCTTCGCGGACGCAGCGGTTCGCTCGCTCCTGAGTCCAGAAAACTGCACAGGGACACGAGCAGCCTTCATTGGATTCCAGAAACCACCCGGCGAAGCCGAACTGATCGCCCGTGTGACCTACGATGACAATGGTCGCCGAATCCTCTCCATCCGCCCAGATCTTGAAGCAGCCCCTTTCGAACTGCTCATACCTCTAGTCGCTCACGAGGCAATTCATTGTGACCAAGTCGATAGCCTAGAAGAAGAAATCGTTGCCAGCGCTATCGACGTGTTCCTATACATACACCTGCTTCTTTCAAAACCAGAGCTGGCGTTTGACACCTCCCCCCTAGCCCGCAACTTCAATATCGAAGCCTTGGCAATGCTTAACAGCGGACGGAAAACTCCAGAAGCACTTGGGATTCTGCCCAGTCCCCATGGCCGTGAAGTACTCCCGGAGTCAGGCGTTATGCACCGTTCCTTTGCAGACCTGATCGCGTCTTCCTACTTTGGTGAAACGAACTCTAGTGCCCCCGTCGAACCAGTCGCGCAGGAGTACCTAGATACACTCGCCCAGGCCATAGGTATGAGCCTGGGGAGTGCAATCGACCTCAACTATGTTGATTCGCTACTAGGGCACGCGACCACTTTCGAGGCCATAGCCAACATGCTAGAGATATTCGAGCTTTCGCCCAGGTAGGGTAGGCAGCGAAGATTCCAGACGCGCTTCAGCGGCGATGCCTCTATCATGACTGTCATGAACA
>CEUS01010592.1_pt1 | contig 26894 bp, 21 predicted proteins | sample 427031 | NCBI WGS metagenome assembly CEUS01 (sample SAMEA2622837, study PRJEB7988) | marine metagenome | biome: marine biome (ENVO:00000447); feature: marine epipelagic mixed layer (ENVO:xxxxxxxxx); material: "saline water (ENVO:00002010), including plankton (ENVO:xxxxxxxx)" | depth 140 m | reverse complement strand
GAAGCGGTATATCTGGCTGCCTGGGTCGGACTGGCGGAATTAGCAATGTCTGGATGCACCACCACGACCGACCATCATTATCTTCACCCGGCAAGAGCCGGGGATCTCTTAGCAGCTGAAATTCAAGCAGCGATCGAGCTGTCGATGAGGTTTCATCCGACCTATGGGTCCATGAGTTTGTCGGTCAAGGATGGAGGTCTCCCTCCAGATGATGCTGTTCGGACCGAAGATGACATTCTTGCCGAAAGTGAACGACACGTGAATCGGTGGCATGACCCTGGAGTGGGATCGATGCTCCAGATAGCGCTTGCCCCCTGTTCGCCGTTCACGGTCACCCCTGATTTAATGCGACGAACAGCAGAGTTGGCAGAACGTCTCGACGTCAGACTCCACACTCATCTCGCTGAAAACTCTGAAGATGATGAATTTTCAATAGCCCAATTTGGAAAGCGCCCAGTCGAATTGTATGAAGACGTTGGATGGCTGACTAATCGAAGTTGGGGCGCGCACGTTGTTCGCCCTAACCAAAATGAAATCATTCGTCTTGGTGCAGCTGGCGTCGGTATTGCTCATTGTCCAAGTTCGAACATGATCCTTTCTTCGGGCATTTCTCCAGTTGTCGCGATGAGAGACGCGGGGTGCCCCGTAGGTTTGGGATGTGACGGCTCTTCGTCTGCCGATTCAGCTTCGTTATGGCAGGAAGCTCGACTCGCGATGCTTCAAGGAAAGCTCGTGTCTGGGGCTGATCAGATGAACGCAAGAATGGCGTTGGAAATAGCAACTCGGGGTGGGGCCGCGTGTCTTGGCCGAACTGGTGAAATAGGTGAATTATCAGTTGGTTCAGTAGGTGATGTAGCTGTATGGAGACTAGAGGGGCCTCAAATCGCTGGAGTTCTTGATGACCCGATAGAAGGGTGGCTGCGGTGTGGCCCCTTTGCGGCGACCCACGTGTTCGTCCATGGAGAACAGATTGTGGATGGCGGAGTGCTTACTAACCCACAGATCGATGAGATGCTTACTAGACATCGCCAAGTTGCTGAACGTTTCCAGCCAAAGAACTGAGAGAATCGCTCGGCTTCCATTGCCGCGACGAAATCGAACATTGGTCCTTCGCCGATCTAGGATCCCGAAATGGGGCATCAACAATCATTTGCCAATGACGACTCTGATGTCGTAGCCGGCGCACGAGGCGGTATAGCGAACCGCTCGTTGCATGAACACACTGAGCGTCTAGCGCCACAAATGTATGAAGTTGCATCTGGGGTCTGGTGCCTCGTAGGTAATGGTTTGTCCAACCAGACCTTTATCCAAGGCCCAGACGGCATCATCGCGATCGATACCGGCGAATCGATCGAAGAGATGAAGAGTGCTCTGGAGCATCTTCGGCTCGTATCGGACCAACCTGTTGTAGCTGTCGTCTACACCCATTTTCATTATGTGAACGGAACGACCGCCCTAACAGAAAAAGAACCTATAAATGCCATATGGGGCCATGAACGAATCAGCTACAACCTTGAACGGTCGGCAACTGAAATAGCACCCGCCTACTCCAGAGGATTAATAGAGCAGTTCGGAATCCAAATGCCCGAAGACGGGCCTGACGGGCTAGTCAATGTGGGTCTTGGGCTTGCCTACCGAATGGCACATCACGCCCCTTCGACCCCAGGCCACGTTCCCGCAGACCACACTTTTTCTGAAGATGGTTCTGTAGTTGTTGCTGGTCTGGAAATGATTGTTACTCATGCTCCGTCCGATGCTGATGACTCCGTCACTCTCTATTTCCCCGAGCTCAAGGTCGCAGTCCAAAACCTTGTTTGGCCAGCGTTATTCAATATTTTCGCGATACGCGGAGAGGAGTACCGAGACCCTCGAGTGCTCATAAAAGGTATTGACCATCTCCGCTCCCTGGATACGGAACACCTCCTAGCCACACATGGCCCACCGCTGTCTGGGATGGAAGAAATACAACGGAGGGTGACCGCGTACCGGGACTCGATCCAGTTTCTATGGGACCAAACGGTTCGTTGGGCCAATAGGGGAGCGACTGGCCCAGAGTTAGCGCACCGCATCCAACTCCCCGCTGTGTATGACGAAGATTGGTTAACAAAACAGCATTACGGTCTGGCCGAACACCACGTGCGGCAGATCCGGTCGGGGCTCTTCGGGTTTTTTGACGGGGACCCAATCGGATTACTGCCGTTAGACAGTTCCGAAGAAGCAGAACGAATGATCTCTGCAATGGGAGGGCCGGAACAGGTCAGAACGCTCTGCAACGAAGCCATACAAGGGTCTCAAAATGATCTCAGGTGGGCCATCTCACTAGCTAGCCGACTGGTCCATCGGTCAGAAGCCTCGGAAATTGACCGAAACCTCCTTGCCACAGCTCTTCGCGCTGCGGCTCAACGGACAATCTCATCCAACGTCCGCAACTGGTGCATAACCCGTGCGCTTGATTTAGAAGGCCACATTGACGGAGCGAGACTCAACACTCACCGATTCAGTCGACGTCAAGTAGAGCGATGGTCCACCAATGCTGCTGTGTCCATACTCAGAGTGCTTATTGACCCAGACAGACTCACCGATATTGATTTTCACCTCGCAATTGAACTCGATGGCGAACGGACAGGTATCCACTTTCGCAACCACATTGCCTGTCCAACGGACGGACAAGCCGGCGAGGCAGTCCTATCGGGTCGCAGGGCAACCTGGAATCAGATCCTCACAGGATCAGCTGACCTGCAGTCAGCCATAAGCTCTGGTGATATGGGAGTGAAAGGCGACTCAAACGCGGTAAGAAAAGTCCTTCAAGCGGTTGACCACCCAGGGTTCCGATGACAGAAAATTTGCCGAAACCCACACCGCCTTTTAACGGTCGGGTGGACCGGCTACTCGAAGACGCAGAACCCCGGCGTCTTGAAGCGACTCAAGTTCCCCAAGGGGCACCCAACGTTTTACTTGTGATGCTTGACGACGTGGGCTTCGGGTCGTTCTCCTCGTTCGGTGGCCCAGTCGAAGCGCCCGCATTTCAAGGCGTTGCCGATAATGGTCTTGTCTACAACCAATTTCACACCACGGCTCTTTGTTCACCCACCCGAGCAACATTGCTGACAGGAAGGCAACACCACAGTGTTCACATGGGAGGGATTACCGAGATCGCCAACTCATTTCCTGGATATGACTCCCAGATCCCTGCCGAAGCGGCCACTGTGGCCCAAATACTGCAACTGTCAGGCTACGCAACCTCATGCTTTGGTAAATGGCACCTAACACCCTCATGGGAACAAGGTCCTGCAGGACCCTATGACCGTTGGCCGACTGGTATGGGTTTCGACCGTTTCTACGGGATCATCGGGGCCGAAGCTTCCCATTGGGAACCAGCAGCGTATGACCAGACCACACCAATCTCACCGCATATCGGGCGCCCCGACTACCACCTCACCGAAGACCTCGCCGACCAAGCAATAAATTGGATGGAACGCCACCAAGCGTCAGCACCCAATCGACCATGGTTCTGTTATTTCTCAACTCCAGCGGTTCACGCGCCCCATCACGCCCCAGCGGATTGGATCGAAAAATACCGAGGTAAATTTGACGCGGGATGGGACGAGCTAAGAGAACAAATATACGAACAACAACTTCATCTCGGCGTCATTCCAGAAGACACAACTCTCACAACAAGACCAGACGAAATACCTGCATGGGATGAATACCCAGAGCGATACCGGCCAGTAGCTACACGGCTGATGGAATGCTTCGCCGGGTTCCTCGCCCACACCGATCATCACATCGGACGCGTCATTGATGCCGCTAGGCAAGAAGACCGAGACACTCTTGTCATATATCTTTCCGGAGATAATGGAGCTTCTGCCGAAGGCACCATCCACGGAGCATGGAGCGCCCCATCATTCCAAAACGGTGTACACGAAGACCCCGAATGGCTCCTCGAACACATTGACGATTTCGGTACCTCGAAGTGTGAAAATCATTTCAACGTTGGCTGGGCATGGGCACTCGACTCACCGTTCCAATGGATGAAACAAGTCGCTTCTCACTTCGGAGGGACACGAAACGGTCTTGCCATCGAATGGCCAGGACACATAAACGATAAAGGTGGACTGCGATCACAGTTCCATCACGTTGTGGACATCGCCCCAACAATTCTCGAAGCGACCGGGATCACTATTCCGGACAGTGTGAATGGCATAACCCAAATGCCTTTTCATGGAACTCCCATGGGTTATTCATATGCCGAAGATGGACCCAGCCAAAGAACCACCCAGTACTTCGAAATTCTTGGCAACCGGGCCATGTACAACGATGGATGGATTGCATCCTGCTTCCACGGCCGAGTCCCCTGGATACGCATGCAAGCATTCGAATTCGACGGCCCGCAAGAACAATGGGAGCTCTACGACATCAAGAACGACTTCTCCCAATCAGTGGACTTAGCCGATGAACATCCCGAAATACTGCGACAACTATTAGCCCTCTTTGATTCTGAAGCTAAAAGATTCGGGGTGTACCCATTGCGAGACGCAGGGTCCAGAAGAGGCGGTGAACTTGGAGTACCCCACGCGCTCGACGGTTTACGAAGCATGACCTACACCACAGCTCACGTGAGAATGCCAGAAAGTGTCGTAGTTCGTCTCAAAAATTGCTCATGGAGGATCGCAGGAGACATAGAGATATCAAGCAAAGACAGCGGAGTAATCGCATGCCAGGGCGGCAACATGTCCGGATGGTCAATGTGGCTTGACGACGCAACCCCGAACTTCACCTATAACTGTTTCGGCCACGAGATCACCACTTTGACCGGAATGACACTCGATTCCGGCCCCCACCAGATCGAAGCAATTTTTGATTACGACGGCGGATTCGGCAAGGGCGGCGAACTAGTTCTAATCGTTGACGACACAGCTGTCGCCCACCAACGCCTCGACCGAACTGTCCCAATAGGGTTTTCAATGAGTGGCGAAACCTTCGATGTCGGAACCGATACCGGATCACCAGTAGGTCCGTATCCACACGATTTCAAATGCACAGCAATTATTAACGGTGTTACTCTCGCCCGTCTCAACGAACCTGGTCAAGCAGTACAAGCGGCCGAAAGACAAGGGCTCCTTCGAGCTGGGTTCAGCACACAATAGAAATCACAGTTTCAATCGTTGATCACCGAAACGGCAGCCTCAACCAGCGGGTACAACTTCTGGGCAAGTTGATTTCCCACATTCGAGGTGCTCTCTACAACGAGATAAACAGCGAACCCGTCTTCAGGCTGGATCCAAGCAGTCGAACCGTAAAGGCCAGGATCTCTCAAACGTATGACGCCCTTCTGGTCGGAAGGTTGCGCCGTTGATCCGCCATACCCGATGATTTCTTGCGTCCACCACCCCAATCCATAACCGACAGACGATCCGTACGTTTCACCGGATCGATTGCGCTGCATTAAATCCACACCACCTGGCGATAACACCTCTTGCCCGTTGCACTTTCCGCCGTTCAGATGCATGGAGAGAAGTTTTCCGTAATCACCAGTTGTTATATAAGCGCCACCTCCAATATGGGGGTTGTCGGTCGGCGGGAGCAGAGATAGATCGCCATCCCAGTCGGGGTAGCTCCCACTGAGCGCCCCGAGGGGGATCCAAGGATTTGTATAACCAAGTGATCTGAGATCGCATGGCTCAACGTATATTTCGTGGATCAACTCAGCCCAACTTTTGCCTGAAGCTATCTCGGCCACAGCACCCGCAATTTGCAACTGAATACCTCCGTACCGAAACTCAGTGTCTGGCGAAACGGTTCTTGGATCCGAAGCAGCTACCGAGAGGCCTTCGACTGCGCATTCTTGCAGCGAACTAGTAGGCAGAAACATGCAAATGTACAGAGGGTCGTCAGCTCGAAGCCCCGGAATTCCGGAGCTCCCAGACAGCAATTGCGATGACGTGATATTGCTAAGCCGACCCGCATAATCGACGACATCACCAATCGGTGCCTCAAGGTCCAACAACCCTCGGTCATGAAGATGAACCAAAACCCCAGCACTAATCACTTTGCTCGTAGACGCAATCAGCGAAATTCGATCAGTAGAAAATTCCCCCCAATGATTGTGATACCTAACCCCGTGATCACGATCAACGACAACCAACCCAGCACCATTCAAGTTCCTCTCAGCAACGAAACTTTCGACGGCACCGGTAACCGCAGAGAAACTTTCCGGAATCTTCGTGACCTCATACTCAATGGACGCGAATTCAGACTCAGATGTAGTTGTAGGTGTCGGCTGCTCAACCGTTGATGAAGGGGCGACGGACATTTCAGTCTTTTTTGCCCCGTCATACTCTGACGCCGACAGAGCGGCATCATCAGAAGTAATCGGAGCTACCTTGCCAACTTCCTGACCAGCGGAATTTGTGGAAACGCTGTTGGTCCCGGCGCAAGCCGTGACCGACACAACAGCAACCAGACTCAGAATTGAACGAAAAGAAATCACGGACTCGGCGCTAAAGCCTTGACTGCTTTTTCTGCGGCCTCAATGACTGCAGAGAAATACTCATAAATAGGTAATTCTGGTCGAGCATTTAGCCACCCCACGATCATCAGGCTTCGGACAGCAAGGAAAATATCAATCGAACTTATTTCTTCGCTGTCCATTTCATGGATTGAGCAGTACCCCTCAAGAAAAGCTTCACGAGCATAAGGGAACCATGGTTCGCCGAAAGCAGGGTGCAGCGCCACCGCAGCCTCATGAGCGAACCAGCCATATCCGGCGTCATCAAAGTCGATGATGGTCAAATCGTCGCCGTCGCACATGATGTTTCCGAGATGAAGGTCTGAATGAATCAGACCGAACCGGTCGGGACCTGTTGAAAGGGCACCTAGCTGATCCCGCAATAACTCTCGAGCGTCACGAAAGAGCACCCGCTGGCTATCTGTCAATGGTTCGGCCTCCCAAAAACGTCCCCACAAAGGGGCGTCTCCGAGAAGTCCCTCAAGATTCCAGCGCCGCCGCTTGAACCCTTCTGGAGGGTCCCACTGATTTGAATGACATCGGATGTTGGCGGCAAGCGCGCCAATTGTTTTGTAATGCGGAACTACATCCTGCGAGGTGTTAGTCAAAGGCGTCCCTAATGGTTTACCGTCAACCCAGTCGATTACACCCACAAATCGCTTTTCCCTATGAGTGTCATCACCAATATCCACTGAGCAGTAGTAATCCCCGGTCTCAGTTTGAAGTGCTGTCGGGACAGGTAGCCCGGCATGAGCTAGCGACTGAACCCACTGGACCTCAGAGTTCAACTCTGCCAAGTCGTTGTACCCGGGGCGATGTAAACGCATCACCATCTGTTTGGTTGCGCTCAACTTGATTCGGCACACCACATTCTCCGTATGAGACAAAATATCTATCTCAATTGGGTTGAGATCCCATGAAACGCACGCAGCTTTCGCGGCTTCTAAAAAGTCGGCGTCCCTAGGCATTGACGAGAGAATCCCTAAAAGCCTCAAGGAAAAGTTCTGCATGTTTATCTTCGAACACCAACGGCGGACGAATCTTTAAGACGTTGCCGTGCTGCCCCGCTTTACCGAGAAGAACAAATCGCGACTTCAAAGATTCAACCATTCTGTGAGCCCCACCGACGTCAGGGTTGTTCGTGCCAGGTTCAACCCAATCAATCCCGATGAACAATCCGGTACCTCGAACGTCACCCATTTGTGGATGCTGAGATTGAAGTTCAATGAGGTCAGCTTTCAAACGGGTCCCAACTTCGGCGACTTGGCGCACCAAACCCCGCTCGACAATTTCGTCGATCACCGCTGAGCCGGCTGCGGCTTGGAGAGGTGAAGAAGCAAACGTATTGAAGTAGCGGTGCCGCTCTCTGAATTTAGTGACCATCTCGTGACTGGCAGCCATGGCTGAAAGCGGAAAACCGTTGCCCATTGGTTTACCCATGCACACAACATCTGGAATGAAGTCACTTGTTTCGTAACCCCACCATGAACCACTACGAGCAAAACCAGCTTGAACCTCATCGGCTATCACCAGACCCCCAGCCTCAGCCACCATCGCCGTCGCCTCAGCGAACCATCGGGCCGGAGGGTTTGGTAAACCTTCATTCGCGAGTATGGAACACAACATTATTCCCGCGAACCCACCCTGCTCAGTGAAGGAAGCGATGGTGGTCTCCAGCTGATCCAGATGTTTTTGTAAGAGTTCAGCTTCAGACAACCCGTCATGAAACGGCCGGAACAACTGCGGAGTCGAAATAGATTTGACTCCGTTTCGTTCGACCCCAACAGGTAACCCAGTCAGTCGACCAACAAGTGAAGAATTACCGTGATACGTAGCGTCGGTGCAAATAATCCCTCGGCTACCAGTCACGGTGCGGGCGAGCGTGAGTGCCATCTCGGTGGCTTCAGTACCGCTACAACCCAAAATTGCTGACTCGATACCTTCATGATGCAGACCGACCAAGCGCTCCACATAGTTGACGACGCCTTCATGCAAATAGCGACTGTGGACATTGAGAGTTGCAGCTTGCTCTGACAAGTTCGCGACGACTCTGGCGTTTGCGTGTCCAACGCACGGAACGTTGTTGTACAGATCCAGATAACGATCACCGTTCAGGTTCTCTAGCCACACCCCGTTGCCGGTTTGCAAAGTCAACGGGTCCTCATAAAACAAAGGCGCGTGGCCTCCCATAACACGATGATGCCGATCAAGCAGTTCACTCATGGCTTCAGTCTGCCACCCTGCTTCTCGCTAGAGTTATCCGACGGTCGGATGACTAGTTCAAAATCGCCTCGAAACGCAGCCATAACGACCCCAGACATAACTAACGTCAGATGAGAAGCCAGATGGCTGTTTCGGAGCCCAAGAGGAGCGACGTGCTCAAGAAAAAAGCGGCGCATGTTTTTTGACAAGAGGCTTTGGGCTTTCACTCAAGGAGCACGCGTAGCCATTTTCCAAGCGGTAGTCATTGGCGTCTTAGCTTCAGTAAGTGGAATCGCCCGCCTGGGTTTGTTGGGGTGGCTCTTAGCGAAAGTATTTCGGGGTGAGCCAGTCGATCAATTGGCAGTCCCGGCGGTTCTAGTAGCGATAGTCATGATCGCTCGAGGCGTTCTGGAACATTGGCGCAAAATGCTTGCTCACCACACCGCAGCAAAGGTGCAGCTCAAACTTCGCGCTCAGCTCCATGAGCATGTTCTTGAATTGGGACCCGCTCATTTCGGTGATGTACGAACCGGTGAAGTCTTGTTGTCTCTGGTTGAAGGAGTCGAACAACTCGAAGTTTGGTTCGGCGAATACCTGCCGCAGCTCATCGTCGCGGCTGTCACACCCCTAGTGATCTTCGCAATGCTGTCTCCCCTCGACCTCCCAGTTGCTGGTGTGCTCACCGGGTTCGCGCTGCTCACGTTGCTGGCTCCCGCAGTTTTCCACCGATGGGACGCAGCACGAAGTTTGGAACGACAAGAGGCCTACAGCCGGTTCGCAGCTGATTTTTTGGACTCTCTTCAAGGTCTGGGAACATTGAAAGCGTTCGGTCAAAGTGAGGCTCGAGGGCGGACACTCGCACAACGGGCACATGACGTGTTCAAAAGCACAATGTGGGTGTTGGCAACAAATTCTCTGACACGGGGGATCACCGATACCGGCCTAGCTCTCGGAGCAGCCGCAGCCTTGGCCGTGGGGGCCTACCGGGTGCAAGCAGGCGACATGGAAATGACGACCCTCCTGATCATCTTGATGGCAGGAATTGAAGTGTTTCGGCCACAACGTGATCTTCGGGCCTTGCTTCACAACGGCATGATGGGATTGTCAGCAGCGCAGGGCATATTCAAGGTTTTCGACACCGAACCCCGGGTAAGGGAACCGGAAGAACCGATCATTCTTGAACAACAGCTTGAACCCCGAATCTCGTTTGAAAACGTAACTTTTTGCTATCCAGCTGCAACAGAACCGACTCTCAATGGACTCAACATCACTGTCGATCCGGGTGAACGGGTTGGCGTCGTTGGGCCGAGTGGTGCTGGAAAAAGTACCGTCGCGAAACTGTTACTGCGTTTTTACGATCCAAGCTCCGGGTGTGTAGCCCTAGGCGGGCATGACCTCCGAAGCCTTTCAGCAGAGGACCGCTACGGGGCGATCGCGGTTGTCTCCCAAGACACATTTCTCTTCCATGGGACAGTTCTTGACAACATTTGTTTCGGGGATCCCGACTCTGACATGGCAGCCATTCAACAGGCAGCGGTAGACGCCAATGCACATTCATTCATCATGAATTTGCCCAACGGTTATGACACTGTCATCGGAGAACGCGGAATTCGTTTGTCGGGGGGTCAACGCCAACGCATAGCAATAGCTCGAGCACTGTTAAAGGATGCTCCGATCCTGGTACTTGATGAAGCACTGTCTTCAGTTGACGCTGAAAACGAAGCACTAATTCAAGAAGCTCTAAACCGACTTATGGTTGGTCGCACAACGCTGATATTTGCTCACCGGCTTTCGAGTGTTATTGGCGCTGACCGCATACTGGTTCTTGAAACAGGCGACGTGGTCGAATCCGGGACCCACTCTCAATTGATGGAACGTGGTCAGCGGTATTACGCGCTGATGGCGGGTCAACTATCAGAGGAAAGTGTCGCCCGCCCCGCACCAAAGAACACCCAAATCACCGACGACAATCGAAGTTTTGATCGAGACATCATTGAATCTGCAGATAACGAAATCGTCGCAGCTACTGGCCTCGGTTGGGCTGGCGCCGTGAGATGGCTTTTCTCTGAAGTTCGCCCATGGCGCGTCAAGTTGGTGGCAACTTTCGTGTTTGGAGTTTCACGAGTAGCTGCACTGATAGGCGTCGGGGTCTTGAGCGCCCTCATAGTTGCGTCCGTAAAACGCGGGGAGTCATTCGATGGACTTCTTACCGCACTAGTGATCATCGCCCCGCTGGCCGGTATTTTGCATTGGTTGGAGTCATGGGTGGCTCATGACATGGCCTTTCGAATGCTTGCCGAAATGAGAGTCGCTCTGTATTCAAAATTGGATCAACTTGCTCCTGCATATTTAGTTCGGCGACGCACCGGGGACATGGTTGCCATGGCAACTCATGACGTTGAAATGGTTGAGTATTTCTTTGCTCATACTGTCGCGCCAGCATTTGTGGCACTGCTAGTGCCGTCCACTGTTCTCATCACTTTGATTGTGCTGGGATGGCAAATGGCCATAGCGCTGGTCCCGTTTTTGGCGGTTGTTGTTGTGAGTCCGTTCTTGCTACGAAAGCGCTTGGACACCCTCGGCTCAGAAGACAGAGAAGCTCTCGGAGATCTAAACGCATTTGTCGTCGACACGGTGCAAGGTCTGGGCGAAGTGGTGGCATTCCAGCAAGGAGACAGAAGATCGGAAGCTTTTCTGCAGCGAGTACAACGGCATATTGACGCCCGTTTGCCCTTCTACAGTGATCTGTCTCGTCAGACGGCCTTGCTGGAAATAGCCACTGGCCTGGGAGGCCTCGCCGTAGTTGTAACTGGAGCAGGGTTGGTATCTGGAGGCAACCTCACTCCCACCACCCTCCCCCTGCTTACACTTCTCGCGCTCGCATGCTTCTTACCTGTCTCAGAAATCGCTCACGTAGGCCGGCAACTAGCAGACACACTCGGTGCATCACGAAGGTTGCACCATGTTCACAACGAACCCGTAACGGTTCAATCCGCGTCTTCTCCGGCATTGATTGACTGGGCCACTGCTAAGAATGCAGTCACCTTCAACAAGGTTGCATTTAGTTATCCGGGTACAGAGACAAGCGCCTTAGCCGGTGTCTCGTTCGAAATAGAGACCGGCTCCACGGTTGCAATTGTCGGACCTTCGGGAGCTGGAAAAACGACAGCAGCACAACTTATCTTGCGGTTCTGGGATGCTGACGAAGGAAATATTCTGCTATTTGGCCAGCATCTTCGTGATCTTGATCTAGATGATCTTCGAGCCCACGTCGCCATGGTGAGTCAAGAAACGTATCTGTTCAATGACACTTTGGCCCATAACATTCTTATGGCGAGGCCCGACGCTACGGAAACCGACGTTCAAACCGCGATCGAACAAGCGTCGCTCACCGAGTTCGTCGCCAACTTGCCTGACGGGTTACAAACCATGGTTGGCGAACGCGGAGTCCGTCTGTCGGGCGGCCAGCGGCAACGTGTCGCCATCGCTCGAGCATTTCTGAAAGACGCCCCAGTTTTGGTCCTCGATGAGGCCACTTCACATCTCGACGCGGTCAACGAAGCTTTTGTGCACAACGCCCTACAACAACTAATGCAGGGTCGAACGACCCTCATCATCGCCCACCGGCTGTCCACAGTTCGTAACGCTTCACAGATTGTTGTGATGGATGCCGGGGAAGTGGTTCAAACCGGAGACCATGACACCTTGATTGGTCAAGATGGGCTTTACTCACGGCTTGTTGCCCACCAACTTTCAGCCACCGCCATAAACCAGTAGCTGTCTCGCTGCAGTTGTGGGCGGCCGGTCACGATGGATTGGAATCTGCGCGTGGCTGAAGGGCGAAATCTCAGTTGATAGGAGCGAGAAATTCAAGCAGCGCAAGGTTCCAAGCTGCAGGTTGCTCAAAATAGGGGCTGTGTCCGGCGTCGGGGATTTCAACGAACTGAGCCCCACGAATGTGATTCGCAGAATCACGCAGCATCGACGCAGGAAAGATTTGATCGTATTCGCCGGCAATAAAAAGAACCGGAATATTCAAGTCATCGAAGTCTGAGTGATGAATGGTGAATTCGAGCACTTCAGCAAGACGATCAAGGGGTGGCGAATGAAACGAACCCAATGCCTGATACAAAAACGCGTGGGCGGTGTCTCGATCGGCAGCTCCCGCCCACAGGGCTAAGTGCCCGCCAACCAGCGGAAGCTCGCGGGTCCCTTGTAGCCCACCAGATGCACGGAATTCTTGATATGCCCTGCGGAGATCGTCGGTCCAAAGAGCTCCTACTGTGTCGGCGTAGGTCACGGATCGGACTCGGTTGCTAAATAGAGTGAGAAACGCGGAGACGTGCCAACCCCCCATGGATTGGCCTATTAGATGGGCGTCGGAGATTTCGAGTTCGTCCAGTACCGCTGCCAGGTCGTGCGCAGCTTTTTCGGGGGCCAACTGGGCGGTGTTGTTCGTGGAGTTACCGAAACCACGGCTGTCCCAGGTCACTACGCGATATCTTTCTCCGATCTCCGGAATCTGCTGATACCAAACGGCGTGTGAACCGCCGGCCCCATGAGACAAAACGACAACCGGTCGTTCGTCAGAGATCCCCTCTTCAGCATCGCGAACCAATTCCCAATAAATTTCCTCTCCGTCACGGCTGACAATGCCAGTCAGCAATTCAAGATCCCTCACGTGTAAAACCCCCTCCAGATTCGAATCAACATACGAACCACAGCTTGTCGGCTATCACTGGCTCCCGAAAGTGTCGAAACTCACAAGTTCAGCGGTGTTAAGACGTGGAGCTTTCTTAAAGTCGGTGCCGATCGTGTGAGCAACTGGAAACAAACCAACCTGGGTCCATTCGTTGTAGTCGACACCCAAAACCTCAGCCGCTTCTTCCTCAAAGGGAAGATGGAGGGTGGTCCAGGCGCTGCCAAGCCCGCGCTCACGCGCGGCGAGCATGAAACTCCAAACAGCCGGAATTATCGAACCCCACATCGACGCTTGACCGAACGCGTCGACACCTTCGGGTCGCCCCAACATCAACGGAACTAACAACACTGGAACTTCATGGAACACTTCTCTCAGATGTTTGGCGGAACCTCTCACAAACTCAGCGCGTTCGGCTCGGATGTCTCCGGGCGCGTATTCGCGGGGTGGACCGTTCACGTAAGGGTCGAACCCTTGACCATAAAGATCAGCTAATCGTCGCTTCTTTTCCGGATCTTCAACAAACAGAAAATGCCACCCTTGCGCGTTAGACCCAGTTGGCGACTGAAACGCAATGTCAGCGCATTCGATCAACAACGACCGATCCACCGGGCGGTTCAAGTCGAGCCGTTTCCTGACAGCACGAGTAGTTGTCAAGAGTTCGTCTGCGGAAAGTTCAAGGTACATGGACGATTCCTTAGTTTGTCGGACTTCGATCATAGGTTTACTCAATGTCCCTACTCCAAATAAAGAGGAAGAGGGTCCTAGGAAAGGGGCATCGCTTGACTGCGATGTGTGCACGGTTCAGCGACAGTGATCGCAACGGGCAGCAAATAGAGCATTTTCCTGGTAGCAGTGCCCAGTTATGGAAGGTGATGGGCCTACCCACTTCTAAACCCTAGAGACGAGGCCCCTGCTCTTGAATTACGGGTGGCCTTCTCATGCAGTGGAAAACACAGGTGAGTTCTGGAAGGGTCAGGGCGTTTAGAGTGCACCCCGACCCTTCCACTTTTTGTAATTCATTGGGCCTGATATTTAGCCAGTCTTACGACTGAAGGAGCGATCAACGACGGTCAACCCATTCGCCACTGCTGCGGCCTGGAATTCGGGGTCTGCGTATAGTCCCTTGATTCCAGTGAGGTAAGCGTCAAGTGAATCAACATAGAAGATACCGAGGTAGGTTCCTGTGGCTTGACCGGCCGCTACGCCACGAACTGCTCGGATTCCATTAACTCCATTGCCCACCAAAGATGCTGCCGCGTCCATAACTCGTTGTGTGGCTTCCGGAGAATGATCAGTGGCTGTTTGGGCGACCGCAACTGTGTAGTCGCCGTCACACTCCCCCCGCTCATCAATTATCTCACCAACATTGGTCATTATTGGGGTGACGCCAGCGGCAGTTAGCGCGGCCACTACATCTGGGTTCGTCATCCACCCTGCACGAGCCTCAAAATAAGTGTCGATGTTGTCCCAGATAGAACTGACTACACCTTTACCGCTTAGATCTCCGGTCAACGTAACCGATCCGCGAACGTAGCTCGCACCGGCTGATTTCATGAGCGGAGATACTGCGGCCAAAATTTCAGCGGATTTACTTTGGTCACCGTCCCCTATTGTGAAGACCATATAAGACATAACTTCCCCTATCGGATTGTGTGCAAGGCAAGAGTTTTCCATAGCTGCTTACACATTGGGTCGAAAATAAAAAGAAGTCAGTAACGAAACCCTGTTTGAGGGGGGTTACCCATTCCCGAAGGTGATTCAGGCAGGTCATTAGATGGTCGAGGCCAAGCCACAGGGGTTACCGGTCCTTTAATTCGTTGGCCGTCTTCGATCCCTTGCCGGTCCAAGCTTTGATGTCGGTGAGGACGCGAACGTCTGCAGCCGTCCTCGAAATAGATGATGCAGTAAACCCGCCGGGTCGCATTGGTCGTGTTGGTTTTCGCTTGGTGAACGGTCAAAGAATGATGAAACACCACTGACCCGCGCGGCGCTTCCACCCAAGAGAGATCCGCCATTTCGGAATGATCGAAATACGGATACGGCTCTTCACGTAACTCGCGAGTGATGTCAGAGAACTTGGCCAAACCCAGACGATGAGAACCGGGCGAATAACCCACCGCCCCACTCTTCATTGTTGACCCGTCGAACGGGATCCATGCAGTTATTTGTCGGGCTGGTTCCATTGGCCAAAGCGGCCAATCCTGATGAGGGTCAGTTTCACGGCCCCCGGGTTCCTTATAAAGCGCTTGATCATGCCAAATACGTAACGTTTCGGCTCCCAGTAACAAACCAGCTGTCTCCCCGAGCTTCTGATCAAAAGTGAACTTCTTGAGGTCAGCGTTGTCTTCCCAAAGATTCATGCATTGTTGGAAGCTCTGTTCATATAAAGACTTTTCGTCAACCGATCTTGAATCCGAGCCGACCCGATTTCTGACTGCTCGATCGACGATTGATCCAAAAAGATCCAGTTCATGGAAATCAAAGAAATCTTCAACCACCACGAACCCATCTCGCTGAAAGGTCTCGATCAGAGAAACGTCCAGGACAGCCACTCCACAATCCTAGATCTCTTGTTTGAAACCCATCGCCGAGAACTGTTCGTCTGTATTGAATAGAATTGAAAACGAGTGAGAGGGGAACTCAATGCACGACATCGTAATTAGGTCTGGCAAGGTCGTAGACGGCACAGGAGACGCAATCCGACACGTTGACATTGCTATCGACAACGGCCTCATTTCTGCTGTGGGGAACGACATTGGCCAAGGCCAAATAGAAATAGATGCGTCTAACCATCTAGTGACGCCAGGGTTCGTTGATGTCCACACCCACTATGACGGGCAAGCCACGTGGGATCCCGACATGAGCCCTTCATCTTTCCACGGAGTAACTACAACCGTGTTTGGGAACTGTGGTGTCGGGTTCGCACCTGCACGATCAGATAGTCATGACTGGCTAATCCAACTCATGGAAGGTGTCGAAGACATTCCCGGTGCAGCTCTGTCCGAAGGCATTGACTGGAATTGGGAGACCTTCCCAGAATATTTAGATGCCCTCGAGGAAATGCCCAGGGTCATGGACATAGCAACGCAAGTACCACACGGCTCGGTGCGGGCATATGTCATGGGAGAAAGAGGCGCTCGAAACGAAGAACCAACACCAGACGATTTACGAGAGATGGCAAAAATTGTCCAAGAGGGGATCGAAGCCGGAGCCCTTGGATTTACCTCCTCCCGCACGATGCTGCATCGAGCTCTCGATGGTGAACCGGTCCCCGGCACCTTCGCAGGCGCTGACGAGCTCATCGCAATGGGGAAAGCTGTTGCCGAAGCTGGGGGAGGGGTTGTAGAAGTTGCCTCAGACATTGGACTCGGAGGACTCGAAGGTAACTTCGGTTCCGACATCGATTGGATGCGTGAACTAGCCAGCGAGTACGGACTAACCGTCACCTACGCGCTCAACCAATCAGACAACCACCCACAACAATGGCGTGACCTTCTTGAACTCTCGTCAGCCCCGGTTGAAGGTGATGGCAAAGTGATAGCGCAGGTGGCTGGACGCCCAGCAGGACTGTTGTTCGGACTTGAAACATCACTCCATCCGTTCAAGATGCACCCGACATATTTGGAGCTGACTGCAACATGTGAACGTTCCGAACTTGTCGAGGAGCTCTCCAAAGAGTCAGTAAAACAACAAATCCTCAGTGAGACCACTGGATATACCGGGCGCTTCAACCACGATGTGGCACATGGCTTTCACAAGATGTATCCGTTACTGGGCAACCCCGATTATGAACCCAATCCTGAAGACTCCATCGCAGCTCGCGCCGAAAAAGAAAACCGGGATCCATACGAGTACGCGTACGACGTTCTCTTAGCCAATGATGGAAGAGGATTAATTTTCTTTCCCCTCGCCGACTTCGCAGAACACACCCTTGACCCAACATATGAACGCCTCAACCATCACGGAGCGTTCTGGAGTCTCTCTGATGGCGGAGCGCATTGTCGCCTAATTTGCGACGCATCTACGTCCACTTTCATGCTGAGCCATTGGACTCGAGACCGAACCAACGGCCCCAAGATGAAAATCGAAGATGCCGTGAAGTTAATGACTCATGACACAGCCGAGATTTATGGTCTGCTCGGTGACCGAGGCACCCTTGAAGTCGGAAAGCGCGCTGACATCAACGTCATTGACTACGACAATCTGTCAATTTCTGCTCCCGAAATGGCGTATGACCTTCCGACCGGAGCGCCTCGCCTGTTACAGGAGGCCAGCGGATATAAGGCGACCCTTGTTGCCGGTGAAATCGTGCGACAAGATGATGAATTCACAGGAGCTCGTCCCGGCCGGCTGATTCGCGGACGTCGATGAATTCCACTGGACGGTAACCCTGTACCGGATCTAAGACCGTTTCGTGAGTAAAGAATCCAATTCGTGTTGAATTGCTGGGCCCCGATCGGCCGAGGTGATGCCGCCACCATCGCGTCTCGAAGTAAAGAATTAGAACAACGCGGGTATACGGGAGTCATTGGCAACCAGGTATACGGACCACCATGGGCAAGTTTGGCAGTGGCAGCTGCCTCCACCACATCGCTGGAACTCGAAACTGGGATAGCGATGGCATTTGTCCGTTCACCATTCGAAACAGCCTGTGCCGCCCTTGAACTTGACCAAATAAGTAATGGACGATTCACCCTCGGGTTAGGCACCGCGCCACAAACCTGGACAGAAAATTATTTCGGTGAAGATTTTCGACCTCCGATCGGCCGAACTCGAGAAGTAATCGAAATTCTTCGCATGGTTTTCGAAGCAGCGGTCAACAATGCTTCATCAATCCCGGACTTTGACGGAGAGCATTACCAACTGTCATTCGAGGGTCTCCACCCCAATTTCGAGCCCAACGCAAGGCCTGTCCCAATTTGGATTGCATCGCTACGCGAAAAATTGTGTGAGCTAGCGGGCGAATGCGCAGACGGCTTCATAGGACATTCAATATGGTCCCGATGGTGGTTAGAAGAGCGAGCACTGCCAGCACTTCGCCGCGGCGCGGCCAACGCTGGACGAAACCCAAACGACCTACAAATACAGCTTTGGTTGACAGCTTCCATTGACTCAGACCCAGCAGTTGCTGCTCGACGAGCTCGCGGCAACGTCGCGTTTTATGCGTCAATACCTAGCTACCGCTCCTATTTCGATGCTCATGGATTTGGGACGCTTTTCGACACCTTGGTCGAAGCACGAAGATCACTGCCTTTAGAACACTGTCTCGACATGGTTCCTTTAGAAGCAGCCAAAACATTTGCGGTTTGCGGAACCCCAGATGAGGTGGGTGAAGAAATTCAGAACATCGCACAACATGCCAGCTCGGTGTGTGTGAAACCGCCTATGTGGGCGATTGATCCTCGAGAAGCAGAACACCAAACTGCACAAATTGAAGAGTTACTGCTCGGGTAAATCACCAGTTATTTCGTGAGCTGGCCCAAAAGACCGCCACTATCGCTCACTATGTGACCTTCGGTGACTTTCCCCCCGACGATGGTGAAAATCGCGACCGCATGGCGTTCAACTTCGTTACCTGAAGCGGCTACTCCCATGAACATCCCTGTATGGGTGCCTCTCAATATGTATCTCACCGCAACCGACGACCCATCACTGACCATTTGCTGAATTTCGAATCGGGCATTTGTTAATGAGGAGTGATACGCCTTGAGCGATTCGATGTGTTCGGCAAGAGAATTAGCGGATGGCCCGCCATAGCCGTAACGCACATAATCCTTCGTGAACGAAGCCTCGACGACGGACAAATCTTGCTTGTTGAAGCCGTCCTCCATGATGTGCCGTACAAGTTCCTTCGCTTCTTCTCCGGTCAAAGTCGCCCCCGTTCCGATTTGGCCAACGATAGCTGCGCGCGACGATTAGCTGTTCGACAACATCAGCTAGAAGTTATCTATTGGGTTCCCTCACCAACAGCCGTCATTCTTTGAAACCCCAGACTGCGAATAGCGGATCCCCTGAAGCAGCAGCTGAAGTTCGAAGCTCAGCTTGAACATCTCTCCAAGGTCCGGTGAGTCGGTAGTACTCACCGACAATCGAAACATGACCGCGATCGTCGGTCTGGCCCCAGCCCCGTATAGCTTTTGTAGGGAAGCACCGGTTAGAAAAACTGTTTACAAAAACCCCGCCGTCCTTCAAACATCGATGGACTTCATCGAACACCTCGAGAGGGCGAACCAAGTAATCGATGGACACACAGCAGACGACGCTGTCGAAGCTGGCATCCTCGAAAGGAAGTTGGGGGTTCAGGTTCAAATCATGTTGAACCCAAGAAGTTGCTTGCCGGTTTTCTTCCAGCTCGATCGCGTTCATCCCGAGCGCAACCAAGTCATCTGGGGTGTCAACGAAATGACTTACCCAAGAACTCATAACGTCCAGGATTCTCCCTCCGAGTTTGAGTTCCTCATAGAGGGCTCCGACTGCGGCAATCGCATCGGTATCAATGTGAGTAACAATTCTCGGCTCTGAATAGAAGTTGTGGTCCGATGATGGGTCAACCCTGTCAAAGAAACCAGGCGGAAACCCTGCGTAGCGCGGATCTTCGGAAGGTTCGGAGTTGGTTGATTTTTCGTTAGCCACGTGTTGCTCCGGTCTTCTAACTTGCGAGCTTCTTCGCAAAACTCAAGTCATGTCCGGAAGGGTCCTGGATAGGAAAGAATCGTTCCCCCCAGGGCGCATCTTTAGGCTCATCTTCGGGTGAAAGCCCGGCTGATACAGCCCGTTGATACATGTCGTCGACATCATCGACATGAAAAATTGTTCGACCCCACCAACTCGAGGGGAAAACTTCTGCTTCGACTAGCCAGAGATTCACAAAACAAATTCCCGATTGCAACGTAACGAAAGAAGCTGCAGTGTCTCCGAATGCGATAGTGAAGCCCAATGCTTCGTAGAACGCGACCGACTCTGCCATCTCAACGGTTGCAAAAGTTATGGCGTCAATTCGCTCTACGCGACCCGGTTCGTCAGTCATAGACAACTCATTTGTCGACCGTGATTGTGGCTTGAGGGGGGGTTCTCACGATCCGTCGAATTTTCCGTGGCGTCCCTCACCTGAAGAGAAACGACTCGCGCCCGTTATTCCCTCTGCTTCGAGGACAGATCGGCTGTTATGCCACTCTTGCGCGAGCGCGTCCCTGATCGGTAAACCGTGTTGTTTGCGCACCGATCTCCGATCAGCTCTTGCACACAGCTGCGGGAATGCCGCGATTTGGTGAGCCAACTCCTCAGCCTTCTCTCGGGATTGCCCTTCGGGTACCACGTATTCGCATAAACCGAGACGCTCACACTCGTCGGCCATGACTTGACGTCCAGTCAATATCAGCTCCAAAGCTCTTCCTTCACCGACGAGGCGAGGTAGCCGCACGGTTCCTCCGTCGATTAGTGGGATTCCCCATCGTCGGCAGTACACACCCAGGTAGGCGGATTCTTCCATAACTCGAAAATCACACCAGAGAGCTAATTCCATTCCGCCCGCAACCGCTGGGCCAGCAACCGCTGCGATCACCGGTTTGTTTAGCTCAAGACGACTTGGTCCCATTGCGCCCATTGGAATGTCACTTCCGTTTCCATGATCGCCGCCATCAAGAGGAATCGCTAAATCAGACAGAGGGTTTGGTTCCTCTAAGGATGCGGCTTGTTTGAGATCCCAACCTGCACAAAATGCACCGCCTTCGCCCCAAAAAACCGCAACGCTGGCTGCATCATCATTTTCGAATTCAAGAAACGCACTGTAAAGCGCCTCAGCACTGTCGCTATCCATTGCGTTGCGGGCTTCAGCGCGAGAATGAATAACGGTCCAGACCGGACCTGACTTCTCGATACGAACTGCCATACTCCACCCTCTTTAACGTCAGGTTTATAACGATGATGTCTTGTCGCCTAGGCGACATCAGAATCATTATGAAATCCTGCTGACGATTACTCCAGGAGCCTAGGGCAGGTCAGACCTTCAGAGTGCTGTCGCCGCCACGCAGATGGGTACACCGAGAGAATCGAGGAACATGAGTCGTTTAACTTCCCTGATTCGCTGATCTAAGGTCTAATTAACTGATTCTTGAGGTTCGAGATGCAAGCTTTGAATTGTTACATGGAAACCTGGCGGCGTTACCGAGATTTTCGGGGACGATCGTCGCGATCTGCTTATTGGTGGACGGCTCTTGTCCACGCTGTTGTGTACGTCGTTCTTGGCGGCATCTTTGCGGCAATTTTTGACCTCTCCAGCGACCAAGTCGGGCCGGAAATCATTTATGGGATTGCCTATATCCTCCCCAGCCTTGCATTAGCGGTCCGTCGTCTCCATGACGTGGGACGAAGTGGACATTGGTTGTGGATTTCATTAACCGGCGTCGGGATTCTGGTGCTTTTGTATTGGTTTGTTCAACCGAGTTCTGCCCAAACAAACGACATGGAAGATTCACCCACTCAGGGCGGAACTGCAACAGCTAGCAGTGACACTGAACCAGAACCGCCGCAACAAACGAGTGACATCATCCGATAACTGGTCGTATTAGCGACTGCCATCTACAGCAGCTCGTAAGGCACCAGCACTTGCCCCAAGTGAAGAAGCCGCAGCTTCAACATCTTGTGTCGGACCCAAAAAGATGACCAGTAGCAACAGTCTTTACAGAAAATTCGGGATGCGGATTCAGCCGCTACTTTATGACCAACCAAATGTGTTCATAAAAATGAACCTTGAACCGATCTAAAGAAAACAGATCAAGAACCCCACGAGAGAAACTGACGATGGACTACGTCGAATTAACAGATCAAACCATTGAATCAATGCGTGACCGGGATCCCGACGAACCAATCGCCATGATCAACCTGCTCAAGTTTCGTGACGTAGCTGACCCTGACCTAGGACTCGGAGCGATCAGCGGCCGTGACTGCTACTTCGGCCACTACATCGCAGGAGTACCACCCATCGCGAACCGCCTCGAGACCGGACACTCTCCCCTCTATCTCAACGACGTCAATTCCTGTTTCTTCGCTTCCACAGGCGAAGACTGGGACTACCTATTGATCCCTCAGTATCGATCGCGACGGTCTTTTATCGAAATGATCACCGACTCTCAATACCAAGAACTTTTGAAATATCGGTCTGGGGCACTCGTCAATAGCCGATTAATTGAATGCGTCAACGAAAAACCAGAGGGATACCCACTGCATATCGACGCGCCACTGCCGGCCGACGCAATTATCGAACAACCCGGATTATTCAAAGACCCACGAGTCAACGAAATTAACAACCGTGACGCAGAACAACCAACCGACATGCTGAATCTGGTGCGTCTAGCTGGCACCACGAAACCAAACAGCGGAGTTGACAACATGTCTGGGGCGCAGGGGTATGAGGAATACCGAAACGGAGTAACAGATTTATATGCAGAACGGGCCGGCGTTGAAATTACTTGGCGGGCCTTTCCCGTCGCTACCCTGATCGGCCCCTCTGACGAACTTTGGGATGAAGCGCTGATATATCACTACCTGAGTCGTTCAAGAATGCTTTCTATGTTCACCGACTATGACGATTACCGGGTCAACCACCTTCCAAAGCGGAACGCGTCAATCGTGGACAGCCGACTCATTGAAACAACCGTTGGCGGATAAGACCGCCGGTTAACGATTCATCAACTCGAAGCCGACCCAGGACGCGGGTCCGTATATCGGGCAGCGAAAAATCTCAGGGGGACAGTGGCTTTCCATGCGCGTGGTCGACGAAGACGAACTCTTCGACAGGCTTTCTTGAAAGTTTCGTCAATTGTTTAGGCGGACGACCAATCGTCAACATGGCCGAAACGGCTTCATGTGATTCAAGGCCCAATAATTCCTGCACAGCTGGTTCTTGAGCCGCGAGCAACGTAGTTAATGTCCCACCGAACCCTTCGTTGCGAGCTGCCATCAATGCACTCCAGGCCATCGGATAAATCGAAGCCCCACTAACCACTCCGACGCGATCTAAGAACTGGTCCATCGAAGCAACAACTTTCAGATCCACAGCAACAATGCAAACAACCGGGACATCCTCGAGATGTTCAAACATCGGTATCGCAATTGGCAGCGATTCATCCGATGCTGCCTCAGCAACGTCGATCGACGAAGGAGTCACTGATTGCCAATAAACCTCTCCCGCTCGAGTTTGTGCAGCCGCCACTCGCATCGGCCCCCAGCACAACTCGCCGAGAGCTTTTTTGGTTTCGCGATCACGAACAGCTATCACTTTCCAACCCTGACGGTTTCCTCCGTTAGGTGCAAAGCGAGCGGTGTCGAAAATTCGATACAACACGTCATCAGGGACGGGTTCATCAGTGAACTCTCGAGCTGCAAACGTGGTTTTAGCTACATCAACAAAATCCATTTTGGAACCTCAAATAATTCGATCGGAACGCAAGTCATCGATTTCCGACGAGTTGAAACCCAACTCTGTCAGCACTTCGTTGGTATGTTCACCCAACTCAGGAGCCCGATGACGAATCACACCCGGACTGCCCGTCATAGCAACCGGGAATTGGCTTATCGGAACATCTTTCGCAGCTGTCGGATATCCCAGTCGCTCCAAAAAGCCCAACGCGTTTACATGAGGATGATCCAGGGTCTGTTGAGGCTTCAGCACCGGGGCACCCGGGATCTTCAACTCAGCGAGAGCAGAAAGAATCTCATCGGTTGTCTTGGCAGCGCACCAATCCGACATCACTCCACAGATCTCATTTCGGTGGTTCCCCCGCCCTTCATCATTTTGGAACCTTGGATCGTCGGCCAGCTCAGGTCTACCAACCAGCTTCGCCCAACGAGCGAACTGATAGTTACCGATGACCGAAACTAGAACTAAGCCGTCGCTAGTCACAAAAGTGTCCGAAGGAGCGGCCGTCTGCCCTTGGTTATGGGAAGCCTCACGGTTTATCTGAAGCTGGTCCTGCTCTATAAGTGTCGCATTCGCGATGGTCATCGCAGTTTTGAGCAGCGCTCCCTCCAACTCCTGGCCTTCTCCAGTGAGGTCACGGTGCCGTAACGCGGCAAGAGTCGCCATAGCCAACAAAGACCCAGTACAAAAATCTACGTACGGCGTGGAATTGCGTGTCGGTTGTCCCTCAGGGCCCGTCATATGCATCGCACCAGACATAGCTTGAGCCAAGCCGTCGAAACCGACCCTGTCGCTAAAAGGTCCGCCTGACCCGAAACAAGTTACCGTTGACACGATGATGTCTTCCTTGAGTGATTTCAGCGACTCATAGTCAAGACCCATCTGCCTTCGAGTTTCAGGAGGAAGATTGGCGACCACCACGTCGGCGGTTGCTACAAGGGCGTTCATTATCTCTCGCCCTTCTGGTTTCATCGGATTTAGCGTCACACTTTTTTTATTGCGACCCACCTGCAAAAACAAAGCGCCTTGACCGTCGGGAGTCACTGGTGTCGTCCAACGATCCTCCCCGCCATCGATCCTTTCAATCCGGATTACATCAGCACCAAGATCTCCCAAAATCGTCGCAGCGAACGGCCCGGCAATAAACCGCCCGAAATCCAAAACCCGAATCCCATCCAAAACGCCAGACATCACAATCCCCAGACCGTCCCCAATGCCGTTTCCAACCGAAACGGAAGAACTTTCCCCCAAGAACATAGTTAGCTTTTTAGCGTCATGACTTTTGCTAACAACATCTCAATAGGTGCCGCTAAGGGATATCGGTCCTATTCCAAATGCCGTCCGACCTACAGTCGGGCCTATGTTGGGGACACACGATCAGTTGTTGACCGCAGCGATTGGGGAAAAGTTGCTCAGTTCATTTGACGATTTTTATATCCACCAAACATCACACCCGATCTCGATCCCAGCAACAGGTGATCGAAACGCATACGACCGATCTTTCTTTAACGGCTACACCGCAGACGGCAGCTTGTACTTCGGAGTGAGTTCCGCCCGCTACCCAAACCTCCACATACAAGACTGTGCGTTAACGGTTGCATGGGGCGACCAACAACACTCTTTTCATGGCTCACGACGAGCCCCACAAGACCCAATTGATATGAGCACCGGGCCCTTTCGGATCGAAATCCAAGAACCAATGGGGAATATCCGCGTTGTTCTCGAGGACAATGAGACCGGAATCGGAGCTGACCTTGAATGGATTCCTCGCAGCGCACACTTTGCTGAAGATCATCAAACACTGACGCCGGAACAGATAGGCCGCTGGATGATTGCCACTCGGATGAACCAGTTCGGATTTTGGCGCGGCGAACTCCGTCTTCCCGGCGAAACCATCACCGTTGACCCAACCCAGACATACGGAACCAAAGACCGCTCTTGGGGTATTCGACCAGTGGGAGACCCGGCACCTCCAGGAGCACCGCAACCCCCCAAAGGTCTCAAATTTTTCTGGGCCCCCCTCCACTGGCCAAGTCACGTCACCCACATAGGTGTTTTTGAAGGAGACCACGGTGAAATCTGGCATTGGGACGGTTTCCAACTGCCCGCTTACTCACAAGCCGACCAGATACCAGGCATCGAAGATCCAGATATCAAGCGTTTCGCTTCGGTAAGCCACAACTTCAGATGGTTAGCCGGAACACGTCGAGTGTCGGGTGGTCAATTAACCGCACAACTCCCTGATGGGGATCCAATTGCAATAGAGATCCAACCAATACGTTCAATTCTCATGAAGGGAATGGGATACGGCCACCCCGAATGGGGCCATGGACAGTGGAAAGGCGAATTAGCGACCTTTGGAGAATCCTGGGATCTCAACCAAATCGACCCACTTGCACCCGAAAACATTCATATACAAGAAGTTGTGCGAGTCCATGACGGCGCTTCTGAAGGTGTGGGTGTGCTTGAACAACTTGTAGTTGGGCCATACCCCAAATACGGGTTCACAAAGTTCTTTGACGCGGCCACTTGAAGCAATAGAACGACACGCACAATGCCTGTCGTGGAAGGATGAACCCATGGAACTGTATGACGCTATGCGAACCACATTCGCCGCACGAGATTTCACTGACGACGAAATGCCAGACGAGACCCTTTATCGGATTCTCGACAACGCCCGCTTTGCCCCCAGTGGAGGCAACCGACAAGGCGGACGAGTAATTGTTGTAAAAGACCCCGCCACGAAGACAACTCTCGGTCGGCTATGCCTTCCGCAGTTGAGGGTGTACGGCGAACAACGACGAAGCGGAGAAAACCCTTGGCAAAGTGTTCAACCAACAGGCATTGACGTTGACAAAGTCTGGAACGACGAATCCATTCCTGCTGTGATCCCCATGTTTGAAGATCTTTCACGCACACCTACCGTGCTGGTCATCGCCGTTGATCTGAATGTTGTGGCGTCTCTGGACAAAGACCTTGACCGAGTCGGCATTATCAGTGGAGGCTCGATATATCCAATGGCATGGAACATCCTGCTTGGTGCTCGCAACGAAGGATTTGGCGGA
>CEUS01282711.1_pt1 | contig 26914 bp, 24 predicted proteins | sample 427031 | NCBI WGS metagenome assembly CEUS01 (sample SAMEA2622837, study PRJEB7988) | marine metagenome | biome: marine biome (ENVO:00000447); feature: marine epipelagic mixed layer (ENVO:xxxxxxxxx); material: "saline water (ENVO:00002010), including plankton (ENVO:xxxxxxxx)" | depth 140 m | reverse complement strand
AAAGTATCGTCCTAAATAGTTCTGTTGGAAAGATCGAATGCTTATATCATACCGTCTCAACGAAACAACATGCCGTTGTTTGGGTTTGGGGTTATGCAGGAGGATATGGTGGCCCTGCAGACAATCTCTATCAATCCATGGGAGAAGATCTCGTTTCAGAGGGAATCGCATCTTTACGCGTCAATTATAGGGAACCAGGGAATCTGGAAGAAGCCATTTTAGATACCATTGCAGCAGCGCAATTCTTAAGCGACGAGGGTTATACAAATATCGCACTTGTTGGCCATTCTTTTGGTGGAGCAGTTGTGATTTCGGCAGCTCCGCAAGCACCCAATGTAATCGCTGTTATAGGTCTCGCGAGCCAAACTTATGGAGCTACTGGTGCAGCTGCAATCGCACCTCGAAAACTTCTACTAGTGCATGGGACAAACGATCAAAGATTAAACTGCTATTGCTCTGAACAAATCTACCTCTGGGCACAGAAACCGAAGGAATTAGTTCTGTATCCGGGAGCAGGTCACGGGCTACGAGAAGTGAAAACTGAATTAAGACAATTGCTCCACGGATGGCTTAAGAATAATTTGATCACTTAACAGAGAATATCCCTCCAGTCAGCCTTCCTTTTTCCGGATCTTTTGCACTACAAATTCATGTTGAGTTGCGACAAATGAGCCGACAATTATAAGAAGAACCCCTATTACAAATGGCCAGGTAACCTGCTCCCCCAAAACCGGCACTGCAAACATGGTCGTTACAACTGGGCCAAGGTAAAGAACGACCCCGGCCGCAAAAGCAGTCGTCAATTGCAATCCAATTTGATAAGCGATAAATGCAATGAATGAGGCCACGGCCCCCTGGTACACTACCCCAAGTACACCACCAAGAGTCACAGTATGAACCCAATCCAAGCCGATTTGCATATTTTCCCAAACGGCAAGCGGAATAAATGACAATCCTCCAAAAATAAATACAAATCCAGTCAATGTAAATGGCGAATATCGCTCTGAAAGGTTCTTTGACATAAGAATGTATGCCACCCACATCAGAAGTGAAATAAAAACAAGACTGTTACCAAATAAGCTGCCATCTTCAAAATTACCTGTCTCAAAAAATGCTCGTAGCGCAATAAATAATGACCCAACTAGACCAACCACAACACCGACAACCTGTAATACTTGAATCCGTTCTTTCAAAAACACATATGCAAATATCGCAGTGAAAACAGGTGTCGCAGTAAAAATTGCTTGCGCTGTCATCGCCGTCGTGTGGCGAAGCCCAAACAAGAAGAATGCCATGTTCAATGACGATCCAAATAAACCTATTAAAATAAATACGGGAATATCGTTACTCTTAATTCTTAGATACCCTCGAGGAACAAAAAATATCGCCGCAATCACAGCAGCAAATGCTAACCGAAAAAAACCCAGCGAGAGTGGTGGTATCTGCTGTAGCGTGATAACCGTAATGACTGGATTGGGACCCCAGAGCAAAACTGCTAAGAGAAGGAGCATGATGCCACGATCTTTTGACGTCAAATCGTCCTACCACACATATAATATTTCGCCAAAAATAAGAACCCGTCCAGACTCACATTAAAACACACAAGCTGCACTACAGGGCAATCGACTATCAATGATTGCATCCTCCCAACAAAGGCAGACGCAAACTTATCGAATAGCGCCGGATTCAACAGCCGCCATTAGCTCTTCTGGTGAAAGTCCTATTATATTTTGAAAAACAAACGTGTTGTCGTCGCCAATCCAAGGTGTTGGTCCAATAGCATCAGCCCTAGACAAAGAAGGAATTCCAGGAAGGCCTTGATGAGCTAATTCCCCCCACGGTGGTTGATTGACATCAACAATATGCCCACGACTGCGTAGATGCATGTCAGAATAAAGATCTTCACTATTCATGATCACTCCAGCTGGCACGCCTCCTGCTTGCAAAATCCTCATGGCCTGAAACGGAGTAAATTCTTGAGTCCATTCACTGATCAATTGATTCAACACGTCCTCGTTATTTTTCCGTGCCGCCGCATCAAAAAATCTTTCATCCTGAACCCATGCCGGTTGACCGAGAACCTCAACCAATTTACGCCATTGATCATCACTTTCACAAGCTATCACAATCCACGTGTCAGGGGCATTACACGGATATGCGCCAAACGGCGCGCTCATTCCTCGCATCGGGTCGGAATATCCGGAAGCATCCCACGCCCTTTGATTAATCGTATAATCAAGAATAGCTGGCCCTAAAAGCGAGCCCATCCCATCGATCATACAATTTTCAATGAATTGACCGTGACCTGTCTGGTCACGATATTCAATCGCTGCCAGGGATCCTAAAGCGAAAAATGCGGCGCCTACAAAATCGGGTAAAACTCCCTTAGCATGGGCATCCATCGGACTATCCTTATACCCCCAAAGATGCGATAACCCCGTATACCCTTGAAGTTGGTTGCCGTACGAGACCCAAGAACTCAAGGGGCCCGTTGATCCCATGCCAGGCATCCCAACTTGAATAATATCTGATTTGATTTCAACCACATCGGTATAGCCAAAACCAAGGCGACCCATAACCGAGGCACTAAAATTTTCAACCAATATGTCGCTTTCCTTAATTAACCGTTTCATCAAGTCTTTACCCTGATCATTTCGCAAATCGATCGTGCTGCTAAGCTTATTTCTGTTCATGTCGGGATATAGTGGTCGATCTGGGTCTCGATTCACGGTTAGATCCGCTGACTCAACTTTTACGACTTGCGCCCCATAATATCCAAGAAACATCGTGCCGATTGGTCCAACAAAAACTCGTGTGATATCAGCAAGACGCACACCATCCAACATAGGTGCGTGTTGGTCAGCCCCACCCGCCATTTCCTCTAGATTTTTCTTGTGCGGTACCTTCCCTCTCAAACCCTCCAATATTTCACTTCGATGTTGATCGAGTAGTGGAGCTGGTCGCCCAAACCTGTAGGGAGTCAGTCCCATATTGAATGGTGCCCCCGCTATTTGATATGTCCCAACAACCGGATGAGTACTTTCGCTAAACCACGAACGGGCATCCATATGTTCACTGTTAATAAATCCCTCTAGGGTATTCACCGGCCCACATGCAATTCCACGTTCTTGACACGCCTTTATAAATTCTTCTGACGTGAATTTGGAGATAAAATCACCAATCAAAACCTGGGCTATATCTTGGTTATCAGTTCGGTATTGGGCGTTATCCCAATCGGGTTCCGACAATATCGGATCTTGCATCCATTCTTTCGTAAGAACAGACCAATGGGTCGCGAAAAAAATTGCAAGCATGATATATTTGCCATCTTTGCATTTGTATATGTTAGCTGCTCCCCCACGATTCCCTGGCCTGAGGACAATCTCACTACGCTGACTATACCTCGCTACAGCAGCAGAACCAGTATATGTAAGAGCCTCTTGAAGAGACAAATCAATGTGTTGCCCTTGACCAGTTCGCCTCACATGCCGTATCCCGGCCAAACCCAAATATGCCCCATGGATACCGGCCAACTGCGTACCAATTTCGGTTGGGGGCATAACAGGTGGAAAGGCGTCATCTCCTTGACTTGCAGACAATCCAGACATAGCCGAAATGATCGCATCATTAGCCAAATAATCCTTATAGGGACCAGACTGCCCAAATGGAGTAAGGGAAACCCTCACCAATCCTTGATTAAGATGAAATAGATCTTCATTAGATAAGCCTAGTGACGCTAACTCGCCAGGGACAGTGCCATCAATAAATAAATCTGCATGCTTGAGAAGATCTTTGAACACATCAAGATCTCTTCCTTCATCAAGGTCCAGCACAATACTCCGCTTTCCAATATTCGCGTTCAAAAATGGGATGCTGCGTTCTAAATCGCCAATATCTCCGGCGAACGGACCTCGATGACGATTAGGGTCCCCTCCAGGTGGTTCAACTTTAATAACATCTGCTCCAAGGCCCGCTAAATATTTCGCACAATACGCAGAGGCTATAGAACCAAGTTCTACAACTTGGAGATGACCCAAAGCTGTAGGTGCGCCCATTTCATTTCGTAACAATTCAGACATGCGTACCCCCTTAAGATCCTTACCAAACTATCGAACCACAACTCGATGTAAATTATGTCTTTTATTTTGTGATGGTCAACTCTAACCTTGAAGGGTAAAAAATAGCACCACAATATTTGTTCCTTGGGCATACGGTCCCAATTTCCTAAATCTGCAAACAAGTATAATCAATTAGAAAACAACGTGATGAGGCCACATAATCGATGATTTCAACCATAAAGCTGCCCACAGTCATTCCTGGGAAAATAAGTGTTAGTAGCATGCCTGGGAGATATTCGACAATTTCTGCTTTCAAAAACTACTTAGAAGACAATATGGTTAGTAAAATCGTTTCCTTAACACCTTGTGAAGAGATCCAGATAAAGTCTCCTGAGTACTGGAACGCGATAATCAAACAGGAACTTCGCGCTGAAATTCAACACCTGCCAATTGAAGATTATGGTGTCCCTGACGACTGGAGCGCCTTTTATGCCCTTGTTGCTGATATGGCAGAGAGCGTTAAAAAAGGGGATCATGTTCTCGTGCATTGTGGTGGTGGTATTGGCAGAGCTGGGACATTTTCAGCCAGTATGTTGCTTCACTTAAGAATTCCAAGGGTAACCGCAATAAAATTAGTACATCAGGTTGGTTCCTCTCCCCAGACACCGAAACAAAGAGCGCTTGTCGACTGGGTCGCGGCACAAGTACCGTAAGTAACCGTAGTTTTATCTTCACTAAGCGACCCGCCAACTTTGCTTAACCGAAACAATGATAGGATTCTTGCTGTATCCTATTGGACATGAATTCCAACCTGAAAACTATCCTCTGATGCAAGAAGGCTATATCTCGTATGGGAATGAAGCAGTTGCATGGGTGCAAAGCTTTAGGTCAGATGTTTTAGATAGCGTTTTTAAAACTATTAGCTACGTAGCAGACGCGGAACTTTTAATAATCATCGCGGCATGTATTTATTGGATCATTGAAAAACGCGTCGGATTTTCTCTTATGTTACTCTTCTTGTTCGGAAGTTACCTGAATCTAGCCGTAAAAGGCCTGCTAGAAATGCCACGTCCATCAGGTCCCGAAATTAAGCAACTCAGTTTATTTACCGGATATTCTTTGCCCAGCGCTCATGCCCAAAATGCGACAACATTCGGTTTAATAACAGCCAGGACATTTCGAAATCAACTTTTTTGGATCTTTACAATTATCCTAGTCCTATCGATCGGACTATCTCGAGTTTATATGGGCGCACATTACCCCACTGATGTCGTTCTAGGGATGCTAGCCGGGATCGCTTTAGTAGCAACATATTCATACTTATTGAGATTCTTGGAATCACGCATCGCCAAATTGTCATTTTCAAAGCAAATTCTAATTGTTGTCACTACAATGACTCCATGCTTTTTTGGGGCCCCAACTCCCAAAGCGGCCGTAGCTGTGATGATGCTTTCCAGTTTTTGCATTGGCTGGATATTTGAGAATAGATATTTGCACTCCGCCTCTTTAGGCACCTTCAAAGCAAGATCTTTACAAGTCTTGATCGGAATCACTGGCCTTGGCCTCATTGTTCTTTTAGGCCTCTTATTAGAGTTTCTCCCTGGACATGATCTCCTAATAGCTACCGCCCTCGGATTTTGGATCACTTTAGGAGCTCCGAGTCTTTTTCTGATCTCTGGAATAGCGGAACATAGAACACTTGCAATAAGCTCCTGAAATGAGAGCATAAAGGGAATATGAAGATTAGGTTTTACAGATTGTGACTCTACACCCAAAGATGCTTAAGACTTGATCGAAAAATATTACATCGCTTAAGTACGAGAAAGACGTAAAGAAACTAGTACTAATATGGAATCCAAAAAAATCAGCACCAAAAGGGCCAAAGTCACACAGCTAGCGGCATCCCTAAAGCATCGTAATTTCCGAATCTATTGGTTAGGCCAAATCGCATTTGTTCTTGGATTTCAGATATTGCAGGTCACCCAACTGTGGCTTGTATACGATTTGACAGGATCATATCTTAAACTGGGGCTTGTTGGTGCGAGTTCCGCGATTCCAACCATACTTCTCTCCCTTTTTGGCGGTGTGATTGCTGACAGGATTGACCGAAAACGCCTCTTGATCGTTAGCCAAACTTTGATTTCTATATCGGTCTTAATCACAACCGCGTTAATATACCTTGACCTAATTCGTTATGAACACTTAATTGCAATGGCTGTGATGAATGGCTCTATGGCTGGCATCAGTGCCCCATCTCAACAAGCACTTCTACCATACCTTATAGACCGTAAAGACATGATGAATGCTGTTGCCTTAAATTCTGCTGTCTGGCAAGGAACACGAATCATTGGCCCGGGTATTGGGGGAATAATCGTTGATCTTGTAGGTGCAGGGACGAGCTTTTTGATAACTAGTATAGGTTTCATTGGTTTCATCATTGCCCTTGGACTTTTACGAATAAAACCCATTAATATTCCTGCAAACAACGAAGCATTCTTCACTGAAATGTCGAAAGGGATACAATTCATTGCCAACAATTCTCTTTTCTCCTCCTTAATTGGAATGAGTTTCTTCAATGCTTTTTTTGGTTTCGCCTACGTCGGAATTATGGCTGGATTCGCACAAGATATTCTGGGAGTTGGAGCAAGTGGACTTGGTTTATTGATGGGAGCCTCCGGTTTTGGAGCATTAACTGGAACTTTAATCCAAGGGACATTAGGCACATTCAAACAACGCGGACTTATAATAGTGTGTGGATCTATCATGTTCGGACTCGCTTTAATTCTCTTCTCGCTTAGCAGATTTTTCCCGTTATCGATCATACTCTTGCTTTTTGTTGGCGCTGCAAATTCTACATACATGATCCCCTTGATGACACAACTCCAAATTTCCGTTCCGGACGAATTACGTGGCCGAGTGATGGGGATATTCACTATGACCTATAGCATGATGCCACTCGGCAGCTTACCGATGGGAGCCATTGCTGGAATTATGGGAGCCCCTTTCGCTGTGGCCGCAGGGGGTGGCATGGTAATCATGTCAACACTCGGCATCGCTTTCAGGAGCTCAACGTTGCGTAAACTTACCGCAAGCGACGATTAAGAAGGTTCTACAGACACCCTCCCAAGGCGTCCGCCACAACGCCAACGGGCTCTATTTACATAACTTATTTTGTTGTATAGTGTCAGTGAACGGTGTGATGGAGGGTGTAACATGAGTTCTTGGTCATTCATGACAAATCATGCAGGGGTTTTATGCTTTATTGCGAATCATCCTAGAGCTACAACAAAACAAATGGCAGCAACATTAGGAATAACTGAACGTTCTGTCTTACGCATAATCTCTGATCTCGAATATGGAGGGTACCTGAAACGGAAACGAGACGGCCGTTCCAACCGTTACAATCTAAATCTAAATCAACTCCTTACGATGCCCAATGAGGTAGAAGAAAAAAGCGTTGCCGCATTTGTTGAACTTATATCAACAAAATAAAACACCTTTGGAACGTATTTTATAAAAGCACATCGATCATAAAAGGGGAGTCGCGCTTCAGTGAAGCACGACTCCCCTTTTTATCAATCAGGCTTTATCTGTTGTCTTATTATTTTTTCACGACAACAATAGCTGCGCCGCGCTGCGGTCGTAGGGCGTCCTCACCCTCGCGCTCCAAATACACATCGATTTCATATCGAATTTCACTATCATCTTCTGTTTTATCTGTAACCATTGCCGACGCTGTATGCTTGGTCTCTTGAAAAGTAGGAGCCCTGAAAACTACATCGAGTTTTTCAATTCTTCCGTCAGGGAGCCATTCTTGAACTGCACGCGCTATAACGGCGAGGCCCAAACGTCCGGGAATGATTGCATTCCCGCCAAATCCTTCTTTCTCGGCTTGTTCTCGATTTGTAAATCGACTGTTTGCAGAATCAACTCTACCGTTCCATGCACCAAGAAAACCCTTAACCTGGTCCAAGTTGAAATTAACCTCAATACCAGGAGCTTCATCTCCTATGTCAATCGCATCGTAATCTACGCTGTTAGCCATTTATCTAAATCTCCCTATCAAATTAAGCGGTTATACTACTTTTATGGTCGCGAAACCATGGAATCGGCTACCTTACCGACCATAGTTCCATCTTCCCGAATGAATTCATTCTCATGTACTACGAATCCCATGGGACCAGACCTACCAGTTTTTGTATAAACATCTGTCAGCTTACTTCTTACAGTAAGTTTGTCACCAGCTTTGATATCTGCATAGTTAAATATCGAGCTACCACCATGAGCACCGGTCTTCGCAAACGGAAATTTCACTTCCACTCGACCAGTTGGGGTCTGTAAAACCGTCAAAATACCTGGATGTGCGATGAGATCCGGTCCTGCCTTGGTATATTTGGGATCTTGCTCTCCAATCGCATTCGCGTACCGAAGCATTGCATCTTCCGTCACCGTAATTTGTATCTCTTCAATTGGTTGTCCGAGCTTGCTCTTGTCGTATATGCCTTCTATCTTTTCGACTTCCTCAGCCATGACTTACCCTCCTCATATTGCTGCTCCTACCGCCACCCTTATTGGACAGTTTCTTCAATTAATACTCCGTGAAAATTACCCTCATGTAACGCTCCAACCAAATCTTTTTCGTCGCGAATACCATCGGGAAATTGTGTCATCCCTTTCGCGATGCCACTAGTAAAGTGTGCGTCACTTCCACCAATCCCAAGATACCCGAGTTCTTCCGCAACCTTGTCTGCTTTTTCTTGTTCTTCAGGTCGATTTCCAGCGTTCACTCGTTCAACCACCTTAAGATCCGGAAATTCGATCCCCTTAGCCTGCCATTCAACAAGGCCTATTCCAGAACGTCCCGGATGCGCAGGCACACCAAAAGCTCCCGTTCGCGCCGCCTCAGCTAACAATTCATGGGTATCCATTGTCACATCATTAAATGGAATTGCCTTAGTTAACTGTTCCGTCACACCATAAACCAAAACATGACCGTATCGAGTGTCCAGTTCTGATCCCTTGAATACCAAAACATCATATTGTTTTGCCAAATCAGAATAGTCACTTTCCGCATCAAATTGCCGATGTTCTGTTAAAACGATCCCATCAATCTGAAAACCTTTTTTGCGTTGAGCATTGATCCATTTCAGATACTGCTCCACCGTAGCACGTGAATCATCAGATGCTACTGAATGTGAATGCATATCTATATACATAATAAAGTCGAATTCCTTCTATCGGTCTAGTTACGTTTATTACTTGCCCCAGCATACGTACCGAGCGCACAAGCAGCGAGAATAATGTTAGCAATCTTTCAGTTCAGACGCAAATTTATACCCCTCTCCACTCCCTAAGAAGGGTATCTAAATCTTTGGCGCAACTGATTGATGCTAAATGTGAAGAGGTCCCATGAGAAGAAACTGCACTGTTGAACTAAGTTAGCCCTTCAACATGCCAACAACGCTCTTTAAGAATTATCTGTCGACATTGTTTCAGGAGTCATTTGAAGGCCTAACACGAAAAGCGCTCCAACGCCATTCAGGAGACCTAAGATGACAAAAGCTCCCGTATAAGACGAAAATGTATCAAAGGCCCACCCTGCGAACAACGGAGAAATCACCACACTAAAGCTGCTTATCGGATCCATTAATCCCGCTAACCGGGAGAAATTGGTCGGGCCAAAGACATCACCGCGCAAAACGGTAAGAAGGGTACCACGTGCGCCGAAGGAGATCCCAAATATGATCGCGAAAAGATAAACGTGTATGGTATTAGTAGCATATCCTAACAACACAACGGCTGCGGCCTGTCCCAAAAGTGCTGAAACGAGTACCTTACGACGGCCAATCGCATCACCGAGGAAACCGCCAATCAAGCGGCCTCCACCTGCAATAATCAAGGTCACGGTCAAAATGAACGCACCCATTTGCTCAGTTAAACCCATGTCAGACAATGCCGGAATCAAATGAACTTGTAACGCTCCCCATCCAGTTAAAGATGCAGAATGAGATAGGCCTAGCAACCAGAAATTGCGATGGAGCAATGCCTGCCGAACAGAAAGCTGGGACTCAGTCGCACCCTTAACACCATCGGGTGGATCACCTTCTCGAATTGGCACACCATCCGGGTAGTATCCCTTGTCCTCGGGTTTTGGAACCATCACAGCCGCTAAAGGAACGCCAATAATCACCACCAAGATCCCAATAATGAAAGTGGTTGGTCGCCAACCAACAGTTAGAACAGACCATGCGAAGACAGGGATCAGTACAGCACCAAAACTATTACCCAATTGATACATGGCAATCGCACGCCCACGATATCGCTGAAACCAGTTAACCAAAACGGTGACAATTGGTAAGAAACCAGAAATACTTTGTCCAAGTGTAACCAACAAAAATCCAGCGTAAAAATGATAGATGTTTTGTGAAAACGAGACTGCAATAAATCCGAGTCCAAAAATCACCCAACCAACCATCATATAAAGTCGCGGTCCAACCCAATGAATGAGATAACCTTCAATTGGACCAGTTAACCCGCCTTCTAACCTTCGCAGAGCAAATGCAACGCTAATAGCGGTTCGCGTTGTATCAAACTCGCGAACTAGGGGTAAAACCAATGTTTGTGCGCCTGCGTTGAATACAGCAGTTTGGATTGTGCTAACGAGGACTGCACTTGCAACGATCCACCATCCGTAAAAGACCTCGGATGGTTTCCGTACGATTGTTTCTAGGGCACCACGAGAAAGAGCGCCACCAGGGTTCGGATCTTCATCACTAACGTTCATTGCTTGGTGAAATATATCCTTTCAACAAAAGAATATGTGATAAATACCATCTTATATCAATTTCTCATACAAGTAACTTCTAAATGGTTCCTAGCCATTTGAACTACCAGCAACCGCTGCAGTGCGCTCAGGTAAATCAATATAAAACAATAAGAAAGCACCAGAAGCATTCAGCCCCGCTATCACAAGAAAGGCAACCGAATAATTTCCAAGGGTATCATATGCTATAGCAGCAAACATCGGTGCAATAACGACCCCGAACATTGTGAGCAAATCCATCAGACCTGACAACCTTGCGAAACTATCTCGCCCAAATATTTCGCCACGGAGCATAATCAAAAGAGTCCCACGGGCACCAAAAGCGACACCAAAAATCAGTGCTGCTACTCCTGAAAAAATGAAACTAGACGCTAAGGCAAAAAGCACAACAGAAAATGCTTGTGCAAGGAAAGCAGTAACCAATAACTTCTTAGCACCAATCATGTCACCGAGGAAACCTCCAATGAGACGTCCGCCGCCCGACACGACCATGCTAAAAGCGAGCATACTTGCCGCTACTTGCTCAGACAAACCAGAATCCACCAACGCTGGAATCATGTGTACGCGCAATGCTCCCCACCCAGCAAGAGAAGCGGAGTGGGCTGTACCTAACATCCAAAAACCCCTACTGCGAAATATATGCCACGTTTCGGAGTGCACAATTGATTGCCTCAACGCTTTCGATGCTGCTAACACACCACTTTCGGAATAAACTTGGCGAACAGAAGGATTTGAACCTTTTTTTGAGCTGCTTAGCTCATCATTTTCAGCGGTAGGAGCCGAATTCCGCGTGAGAGAAGCACCATCAGGAGCATATCCATAATCTTCGGGGCGATAGCGCATTAAAGCTGATAAAGGAACACCAACGAGCATCACGAACACCCCGGAGCCAATCATTGTTTGGCGCCAACCAATATTCAATACAAGCCATGCAAAACCAGTTATGAAGAGAGCACCGACGCTCATGCCAATTTGAAACAATGCGATCGCTTTCCCTCGTTTGCGATCAAACCAATTCACCAAAACAGTCATGATTGGCAAAAATCCTGAAGTCATTTGTCCCAGAGTTGCTAAAAGGAACGCCAAGTAGAACTGTAAAACGGTTTCCGATAAACCAATCCCAATTAGCCCAAAACCAAAAATGATCCACCCCGCGATAATGTAGCGGCGCGGACCAATCCAGTGAATTAAGAATCCTTCGATCGGGCCAGCGAGCCCACCTTCGAGCCGGGAAAGAGCGAATGCCCCAGAAATCACCGTACGGCTGGTACCAAATTCATTTGCAACTGGCAAAAAAATTGTCGATGCACCAAGGTTGTAAACTACCGTGTGCAGAACACTAGTAACGGTCCCAGCCGCAACAATCCACCATCCGAAAAAAATTCGACTGCTACTAGATTGATTCTCACTAGGTCCATTATCATGAATTGCTTTAGAAGAATCTGATTTTTCTGATATTTTCCCCAATTATGGCACCAAAATACTACGGGATTGTATGCGCAATGACTTAATGTCTCCTTCAGTCAAATAGATCTCACCGCTGGTCTAGCAATAAAAACACAGTATAATGGATGTCTGAATTCAGAGTAAGAATAAAAGGCCACCTCTGTATAACAAACAGCGAGCCTCTATAGATCTAGACCACCATTACGAATTGGTACTTATCCATCACTAAGCTCTAGTTTCCTTATCCGACTAAAATACCCAAGGCAACATCTGTAATGTCTATATCCTAGCTAGCTCATGCTTGACACATATTCAATGCTTTGGTAGCGTCCAAATCGTGTAGGCTTGCAGATAAAGATATATGAGTCCTTTTTGACATATCCGTCAACCGATGAAGAGAGGTTAAAACACTTGGGCTACGCTTCGGTCCTACAATGCAAAGAATGTGGTCGTGAATATCCACTTGAGCCCACAAATGTGTGCGAGTTCTGCTTTGGCCCTTTGGAGGTTCAATACGACTACAAAAATATCGCCAAGGTAATGACCAAAGAGAGCATCCAAAATGGACCGAACTCAATGTGGCGATATAAGGAATTGTTACCAGTTGCAGGGGACGATATAGTCAACATCAATTCAGGATTCACCCCACTCATTAAAGCGAATCGACTGGGCGAGGAATTGGGCCTGACAAATCTTTATTTGAAAAACGACTGCGTTAACCCAACCCACTCATTCAAGGACCGAGTTGTGACTGTCGCCGCCACCAAAGCAAAAGAATTTGGATTTGATACGATTGCATGTGCATCAACCGGTAATCTTGCGGGATCTGTCGCGGCACACGCCGCCAGGGCTGGCATGAGGTGCTTCGTTTTTATCCCAGCAGATTTGGAGACAGGAAAAATTATCGGAGCCGCTGTGTATGGCCCAACTTTAGTTGCTGTCAAGGGTAGCTATGACGAAGTAAATCGGCTGTGCAGCGAAGTTGCTGATCGCCACGGATGGGCATTCGTCAACATTAATATTCGCCCTTACTATTCAGAGGGAAGCAAAAGCTTAGGATACGAGGTCGTCGAACAACTAGGGTGGAAAACTCCCGTCCATGCGGTAGTACCGGCAGCATCAGGTTCGTTATACACAAAAATCTGGAAGGGTTTCAAAGAATTCAACCAACTAGGTTTCATTGATACCCCGACAACCCAAATGCATTTGGCGACGTATACGGGTTCACCAATCGTAACCGCCTATGACGAGGGAACGAAGGACGTCCGACCAGTCAAACCAAAAACTATTGCAAAATCTTTAGCAATAGGCAATCCAGCAGATGGGTACTATGCGTTGAATACAATAGAAGAAACCCAGGGATCTGCAACAGCCGTTAGTGACGAAGAAGTCGTTGATGGCATGCTATTGTTGGCCCAGACAGAAGGAATCTTCGGTGAAACAGCAGGTGGAGTCACAATCGCATCATTGAAACGACTCGTTAAACAAGGAAAAATCAACCAAGATGATTTAACCGTCGCATACATCACTGGATCAGGTTTGAAGACGCAGGAAGCAGTTGAAAAAGTGGTGCAACCATTACATGTAGAACCCACCCTCAATTCATTCGAAGATGCGCTAAAAGCTACGCGCTAACCTATTTGGAGGCAATATTATGGCACAAGCCAAATTTAGATTTACCTTCCCTCAAGATCTCGTTACAGAACCAATAATCTACAATCTTGGACGGAATTTTGAATTAATCACAAATATACGCCGAGCAAATGTCACCGATGACCAAGGCTGGGTTATTCTTGAACTTGAAGGTGACCAAGATGAGATTGAACGCGGCATCGCTTGGGTGACAGAAAATAAAGTTAGAGTTGATCCAATATCGGGAGATGTTATTGAAGGATAACTATTTATTTCGTTTATCATAGAAATTTACACCCGACAAAACCATAAAAAACCTAAATAATTTCGGAGGAACTAGATGGCAATAACGGTACGAATCCCAACTCCACTTCGCCGGTTAACTGATGGAGCAGATAGCGTTGAAACAGATAGCGCAGACGTCCAAAATGCGATTGAAAATCTTGAGGGGCAATTCCCAGGTATCCGTGAACGCCTCATTGATGATTCAGGAGAATTGCATCGATTTGTCAACATCTATGTAAACGGTGAGGACATCCGATTCGTGGACGGCCTCAAGACAAACATAAAAGATGGTGACGAAGTGAGTATTGTCCCAGCGGTCGCAGGGGGATAAATTCACAATATATCGCGTACTTCGCCGTCCACTAGCAAACGCAGCAACTAAAGTTTTGAACTTTTAACCACGACGGGCGGATGCCCATTTCGCTTTCTGGGCAATTCTCGTCTGCTCATCGGTGGGCTTGTACGTTTGAAGAAACGCCTCCTTGTAAGCGTTGAATTCATTTGCTCTAATAGCAACCCGTACTTCTTCCAACAGCCGGAGAATAAATCGCAAATTATGAATGCTAGCCAAGCGAAGGCTCAACAGTTCTTGTGTTTTGAACAAATGATGCAAATAAGACGTTGAGTAGTTAGTACACGTAACACAATCACATCCAGGATATATTGGCCCACTCTGATTTTTGAAGCGGGCATTTAAAATATTGATCCTACCTTCAGGTGTAAAAAGCGAGCCATTACGTGCAATGCGAGTTGGCAAAGCTGAGTCAAACAAATCAACGCCACGCGCGATCGCCTCTAACAAATCTTCGGGAGAGCCCACCCCCAATAAATGCCTAGGTTTATTTATAGGTAACAATTCACAGGAACTATCCAAAGTGGCATACATGGATTGTTTCGGCTCACCAACACTTAGCCCCCCAATCGCATAGCCCGGAAAGTCCATTGCAACCAGCTCTTTCGCAGATTTTTCTCGTTCCTCAGGGAAAACACCTCCCTGTATAATTCCAAAAAGCATAGCCTTTCCTGACCATGCTTCTCGACAACGACGAGCCCACAATGTCGTCCGCCTAACCCCCATTTGTACCGCTTCAATTTCATTGGTAAACGGAACACATTGGTCTAAAGACATCATCAAATCAACGCCTAATCTTTCCTGATTTTGAATAGCCTCTTCAGGCGTCAGTGAATGCAATGAGCCATCAATATGAGACTTAAACGTTAAGCGATCATCGTCCACTTGTAACATATGCCCAAGGCTAAATATTTGGAACCCACCGCTATCTGTCGCAATTGGATGCATCCAGCTCATAAAAGAATGAATCCCACCTAATTCTTCAATCAAATCAATACCTGGTCGCATCAAAAGGTGATATGAATTCGCTATTATGGTTGAGACACCTAGATCCTCTAACTCTGCGCTCGAAATCGCTTTTACGGTTGCCTGAGTCGCAACCGGATTGAAAGCAGGTGTTAAAATTTTTCCGTGTGTAGTGGTTAGCTGTCCAACGCGCGGTGCAAGCGGCGACAATGGTTGGTTCAGCAATACAAAATCATTTGTCATCGAAAATCAAAAGTTAGGAACCCTGCTCAACCGCGTGCTCAGCTTCTTTTTCTTGCATTTGACGTGGCATTCTCAAAATCAAACAAAGCGGAATCGCCAAAACAACTACCACAGCAATGATTAGTAGTGCAGGGACATACGTTCCATACCAATCAAATATGGCCCCAAAAAGAATCGGGGAAATAAACCCACCAACCATTGATCCACTTTGAGTCAACCCATTAATAAACCCAAATTGCTTTCTCCCAAAATAACGGCTCACAAGCACCCCGCGGACTGGAATCATACCCCCAAAAGCAAGTCCATGAAAGAATGAGAATGGCACGGTATGCCAATAAACGGAAACGTTGGCAAGCATAACAACAGCAATCGCTTGACTAAATAGCAATGCGGCCAAAACATAACGATTATCCACATAATCCGTTATCCAGCCACCACCCAAGCGGCCAATCGCACTTAACAACGTAAAACTACCTAAAACCGAAGCCGCAACGACAGTGCTGAATTGTACATCCGGACCTTCCAGATACGGTATAAGATGCACGATCAACCCATTCACCGGCATTGTTTGTGCTCCGAATATCGTTATCAACAGCCAGAATGTTGGTGTTTTCAAGGCTTCTTTCCCGGTAAGCCCTGTCAAAGGAACCTGTGTTTTATTTTTAGTGTCACCATCACTTGGATCTGGTTGATCACCGTCAGGCAACAACCCATAATCTTCAGGCTTGTTTCTATAGACGAACGCGAGAGGGATAACAATAATCCATGTCGCAATACCCAAAACAGTAAATGAGTCTCTCCAACCAAAAGTGGACACAAGCCATACAACAATGATAAGCAACGGGCCACTAATAACCGCTCCAGATGAACCTATTCCCATGACTCGACCGCGCATCCTAGTAAACCATTGAACAATGGCCCACATACGAGGCACGCCAACAGCAGCACTAGTACCTGCTGAAACAACAAGAGTCCCAACGTAAAACATCCATAGACTGTTTATACGACTGAGCATGATAAATCCCACACCAACCAAGATGCCTCCTGCGAGTACAACTGGTCGGGGGCCAATCCGATCAACAATATAGCCCTCAATCGGGGTGAGGATACTGCCTTCCAGTCTCTGAAGGGCAAAAGCGCCAGACATCATGGCCCGACTCCAACCAAAAGCTTCAGTTAGTGGTGTAAAAAAAACTTGCATCCCATAGACCCAACATATACTCATCCACAAATGAATCGTCATGCCCGCACCAACGATCCACCAACCATAGAATACTCGAGGGCGCGATTTGACTTGTTCAGCGTCTAGATCGGATACATCTTGATTAGACATAAGTCCTTTTCTCAGCCAAAAATGGAATTGAATGCTCTGGTCTGAAATTGATTAATTACCTATAAAAATTATAGCATGCAGACACGATGCTTATTGGATTGGCCTATGACAGGCAACAGCTTTATATGATGGTTCAGACACTGATTTTTTGTGGCAAATCCTTGCCATCAAGAAAATCGACAATCAATTCAGAAACTATTTGGGGTTGTTCCATATATATATTGTGACCGACTCCTTCAAAGAGAACGATTGAAGCATCTTGCATTTCTGTCGACACTCTTCGCAATACATCTATTGATTTCTCGTCACGACCTGCACTCATCAAGAAGCAAGTAGGGACACTGCAACCAGGCAACGTTTCATGAAGATCATAGAGGTCATCTTTACGTTCATCAAAATTAAACGTTTGTGGTGCCCACAGACTTTCCACTTGTCCACCATCTACGACTCGAACTTCATGTGCAGCAACATCTGCAATCACTTCAGCATCCCATATTTTTGTAGCACGATGCCACTTTAAATACTCAAGGAATTCCTCTTGGCTTGGCCAAAACCGCCGGACATCTGTTTCACGACGTGATGCTTGTTCTTGAAAGCGCTCATCGAGAACAAGAAGCGTTTCAATCAAAAACATCTTATTTATCAGACGTGGTTCAAGAAGTGCAACATGTGCAACTACACCCGCTCCTGTTGAATGAGCTACCACCATTGAATCAGACAAATTCACAGCATCCATGAAAGCAATGAGATCATACACTCTGTCTTTGGTGTTATAACCGCGAGGAGACCACTCGCTCTCACCATGCCCTCTTGCATCCAAAGCTATGATCCTGAACTGGTCGTGAAGCCTACGGGCAACTGCATCCCAACTCCGGCTCGTTCGTTGGTCTCCATGAAATAACAAGACTGGTGGGCCATCTCCTTCCCAATCAACATAGTGTAAACGGACACCTTGAACATCAACGTATTTCTTTTTGGGAATCATTCGTTTAATTACCTCAATCTCATTTGTCAAAAACCAACCTGTTTTTTTATATCTATAATAAGATAGTAATCAATAATCTCACGATATAGGCCTGCTTAACTAGACAAAATCTTGATTCCATCAATGTAACCGATTTGGAGATGGCAAGAATCATGCCAGAACTGCCTGAAGTTGAATCACTGAAAAATTACCTGTCAGGCCAAGTTATCGGTCGAACAATCACTTCATTTAATTCAACCTGGCCCAAAGCGATTGGTTCCCACTCGCTAAGTGATTTCACCGAAATAATCAACCAACAAGTAATTTCAGATATCAAAAGACATGGCAAATATCTTGTACTCCAATTGCTTTCCGGACAAAACTTGTTGATCCATCTCCGATTGACCGGTCATCTAGATTTCACCCTAAATTCTACGACACCTCTAAGATACACTCGGCACACATTCGGCGTAGATAACGAATTCGAAATGAGATTGCGAGATGTGAGGAAATTTGCAACTATTTCTTTGACAGAAAACCCGATGGATATGTTGAAGAATATTGGCAAGGATCCACTGAATACCTTGTTTACTACGGCCTATTTAGAGGAATTGCTAGGCAATCACGACATCCCAATCAAATCATTTCTCCTTAACCAATCGATCATCGCCGGTATCGGTAATATTTACAGTGACGAAATCCTGTTCGCTAGCAAAATACATCCCTCTACTCCTTCGTCATCAATACCTAAAACCATGGTGAAAATACTACACAAAACGATGAAGACAATCTTAATCAACGCAACCGAATCCTTAACGACACAAATTTTCCGTGATCAAGAGCAGCCCGAATGGAACGCTTCATCTCCGTCATTTGTAGTTCCTAGAAAAGCAGGATTGCCATGCCCCCAATGCAAAAAACCCATAGAAAAAATCACTCTAGGTGGCCGATCCGCCTATTTTTGCGCTCCCTGCCAACCGATCAACGAATCAGCGCACTGCTGACAATCCTTTGAGCCGAACCGCTTCATTTGCGCGTTGAACAAAAAATCAATACCATTATCATGTAATTAACTGCAAGATTGAAGAATGTATGCCCCTTTGGGAAGAATTAAATGAGTATTTCAAACGAAAACGTAGATCATGTTGAACCTATTTCAGAGTTCCGAACTGCCGTTTCCCGATGGCTTGATGCAAATGCAACAATCCCAGAAAAGATTGATGTACCGGGCAGAGGGCGCCCCATGTCCCAGGCACTGAAGGATTGGGCGGTCGAATTTCGGTTGAAACTCGGAGCCAAAGGTTGGATCGCGCCTAATTGGCCACGAGAGTATGGCGGCGGTGGATTGAGCAACAACCACGCAGCAATCATCAACCAAGAACTAAGCAAACGTCGGTTACCACCTTTACAAGTTTCAATAATGCATGCGTCACCATTCCGAGTGTATGGGACAGAAGACCAGAAAAAAACATTTTTGCGCTCAATACTCCGAGGGGAAATTACAGTAGCAAACACCTTTACTGAGGTTGCTCATGGTTCTGACCTGCAATCAACAGAAGCGACTGCAATAAAAGATGGTGATGAATATGTAATCAACGCCAAAAAAGCGTATATAACCAGTCCTCTACGACCAGATCTTTTCCTTTGTCTCGCTGCCACAAATCCTGAAGCCCCACCCGAATACCGGTACAGTGTGATCATCGTTGATGCGCACACCCCAGGTATTGAAATTAAAGCACAGAGCTTACTGACACCGGGGAGAGAGCATACGGTTTTTTACACAAATGCTCATGCGCCTCGCACCCAAATTCTAGGCGAAGAAGGACAAGGGCTTGAAATAGCCGGGATGATGGTCGAAATCGAGCGAGGCGGCATAAGTGTACCCCTCCAAAAACAACTCGAAATTGAGGAAAGTGAAGCAAACGAAAAGGATCCACACTAAACATTTTCAAAAGATCCGCTTTGGCGCTCAATAGACACATCTCTAAATTCCAACTCGAAAACTGAAATTTACCAGTGTGGAACGCGCCGGCAAAGAAATCTAGGGCATTTCGGAACCACAACGACTATTACATACCTAAAACAGCTTGAGCCGCTGCTAGCCGTGCGATCGGCACCCGAAATGGAGAAGCGCTGACATAATCCAAACCGGTTTGGTGACAGAACTCAATGCTAGACGGGTCACCGCCATGTTCTCCACATATGCCTACTTCAAGATCTTGATATGTGCTACGCCCTCTTTCGACTGCAGTCTGAATAAGCTGTCCTACACCATCCCGATCTAAAACCTGAAATGGATTCTCTTCTAGTATTCCTCTTTTCACATAATCCAAAAGGAAACTGGATTCCGCATCATCCCGACTATACCCAAAAGTGGTCTGTGTTAAATCGTTAGTTCCAAAACTGAAGAATTGAGCGTGTTCCGCAATTTGATCTGCTGTGAGTGCTGCTCTCGGCAGTTCGATCATAGTCCCAATCTTGACCGCTACCTGCGCACCAAGTTTTTCTTGCACAGCCTCACCAATAGCCTCAATCTCTAACCGAACTAGTCGAAGCTCGTTTACATGACCAACCAACGGCACCATGATTTCAGGCTTTGGGTTAAAACCTTCTAATACTAGTTCCACAGACGCTGTGAAAATTGCTTTCGCTTGCATCTCATTAATTGCCCCGTACATCAGACCTAATCGACAGCCCCGTAAACCTAGCATCGGATTAATTTCTTGCATTTCCTCGATCATCGCTAAAAGATGCTCTTTCGCTTCTAATTCATCGCTAGGGCCGCTTGCCAACCTAAGCTTTGTCACATCGACCAACAACTCATCATAAGGCGGCAAGAATTCGTGCAGTGGCGGATCAAGAAGACGAATAATGACGGGTTTACCATCCATTACTTTTAGTATCCCTTTAAAATCCTCTACCTGAAATTCCAATAATTTTGACAAAGCGTCATGGTAGTCCTGCACATCGGCAGACTCTTCAATTTCCTTACGCTTCTTTAGAATTTCTGCTTCATCTGTAGTTGAAGTATTCGTTGCCTGGTCTTGTCTTTCAATTTCTTGCTGCAATTCTTGTTCCAAACGTGTCGCTTTACCTGCTGCTAGAATCATTCTCTGTACGATGGGGCGTCGCTCTTCTTCGAAAAACATATGCTCGGTTCTACATAAACCAATTCCTTCCGCTCCGAAATCCAAAGCACGTTGCGCATCACGCGGGTAATCAGCATTTGCCCAAACTCCCAAATTTCTTACCTCGTCAGCCCACCCAAGGAGGGTTACGAGATCCTTTTCCTCAGAAAAATTCGGATCGATCGTCGGCAATCTTTTGGCGTATATTTGTCCCGTACCACCATCAATGCTGATTTCTTCGCCTGCTTCGACCTTACGATCACCAATTACAAAAAAACCCTGCTCCACATTAACGTCAAGTTCCTCAACACCTGCAACGCAAGGCTTACCAAGTCCACGCGCGACAACAGCAGCATGACTTGTCGCTCCACCACGCGAAGTCAGTACTCCTTTAGCATGAATCATGCCATGAACATCTTCAGGAGCAGTTTCTGGTCGCACCAGGATTACACTGTTCCCTTCTTCCCCCAATTTCTCTGCCTGGTCTGGATCAAAAACGACTACACCACTAGCAGCTCCGGGAGAGGCATTCAACCCAGAACCCAATAAGTCACCAAGTCCTTCAGCCTCCTCCCGTGCACGATCATCAAACCGAGGAAGAAGTAATTGATTGATCTGGTTGGGTTCTATACGCCGTAACGCCTCTTCTTTAGAAATAATGTTTTCCTGAACCATATCTACTGCTATTTTCACTGCCGCCTGAGCAGTCCGTTTAGCCGAACGAGTCTGCAACATGTAGAGTTTCCCGTTTTCAATAGTAAACTCTAAGTCTTGCGCATCTTTATAATAGTTTTCAAGGCGTTCCGCTATACTCAAAAATTCGGCATACTGTTCAGGCATAACCCTTTTGAGTTCAGCAATCCTACTTGGTGTTCGAATACCGGCAACGACATCCTCACCTTGCGCATCTATAAGGTATTCACCATACAAAGTTTTCTCACCTGTCGAAGGATCACGGGTGAAAGCTACTCCTGTGCCACTACTATCTCCCATATTCCCAAAAACCATGGCAACAACGTTTACTGCAGTTCCCAAATCATGCGGTATCTTGTAAAAGTTTCGATAATCGATAGCTCTTTTTCCGCTCCAACTTGAAAACACAGCTTTCGTAGCCAATTCCAACTGTTGATACGGGTCTTGAGGAAACTCGGCTCCAGTTTCATTCTCTACGATTTCCAAAAATGTCGCGACAATATCACGTAGGTGTTCAGATGTAAGATCCGTATCCGAATTCGCCCCACAATCTCGTTTATAGTTTTCAAATGCGCTATCAAAATGCTCGCCATCAATATCCAAAACGATTCTCCCAAACATCTGCACAAAACGCCGATAGGCATCATAGGCGAACCGCTCATTACCACTGCTACGAGCAATACCATCAGTCGTCATATGATTTAGACCAAGATTTAATACCGTATCCATCATTCCTGGCATTGATATGCTCGCACCAGAACGTACTGAGACCAACAAGGGGTTTTCAGCATTTCCGAAACCTTTTTGGGTTTTACGCTCGACGACCTTCAGAGCATCCATCAACTGATCCCACAAGCCATCAGGGAATTGTTTCTCCGCCGCGTAAGCATTACAAGCCTCAGTTGTTACGGTAAAACCAGGTGGGACCGGAAGCTGCGCTTGAGTCATTTCAGCCAACCCGGCGCCTTTCCCACCAAGAAGATCACGCATTTCAGCAGTACCTTCTTCAAATAAATAAACCCACTTTTGATCAATCGAATGTTGAACCGTCATTATCAAACCTCAATAGGAAATTAACATTAAACCGCGCTAAGAATTATACCATTAGACAAAACACAAGACTCACAAGAAAACCGCTGACCAATGAAAGAGCGTATTTATAGTGACGACAAGCAATCAAAACAATACCCCATGACCGCATGCATGCTCACCAATAAGTTTTGACCGCACTACAAAATGATTAGGTTGTCATCAATGCGAACTCGGTCCAATATATCTTCATGATATTACTAGGATTTTATCAATGAATTTTCTCTTCCGAAAAAAAATGATGACCTCTGTGGCTATGACAGCCGTCGCGACTATGATTATCATTGTTCCATGGGATAACCCTCGCGGAAATGACCCGCTAGAGATCATGGCACAACACCAACAATTCAGTTTACCTTCTTGGACAATCCGAGCGTTGAGCCAGAAATTTTCTCCCATATATGGCACGATAGGATTATCGGACGAAAATGTTTTGGATTCCTACTTCAATCTAATAAAACAAAAAACAACCAGTAACCAAAATATAGGGGATTCATCCACTGACATCCAAACTCTGAGGATTGCCGCCGAGAATATCATCGCAAGAAAAATAATGAAGTACTTCAAGAACAATTCGGTGGGAACATATGTCTTCGGAGATCTTTTCCCACCTTTATTATTCAAATTTGAAGAGCCCCCCTATGTTCTAATCATTTCGCCTAGAAACAGTATTGAGATACAAAAAACAAAATTACTGAAACAAGATCTCGATTTATCCCAAATTGAACATTTAGAAAAGATAGGCGCCGATCAAAATCTATCGGTTTTCATCACAAGAGTCGGAGGCATCGCAACCTTTCCAAGTTTTATTGCACCACCCATGAATCTCCATCAAGCAATGACATTAGTAATCCATGAATGGGTCCATCACTACCTGTTTTTTCAACCACTAGGGAAAAATTACTGGGCGTCACCTGAAATGACTACATTAAACGAAAGTGCAGCTGACCTAATTAGTCATGAAATTGCTGCCCTCATTCAACCGAAAACCAGTGCTACCACACCAATTCAAACGACTACCCGAGTCGATTACAACCGCATGAATGTACCAAGAATTTTACGACAGACAAGGCTTAAAACTGAAAACCTTCTCGCCGAATCACGAATAGAGGAAGCAGAAGCCTTTATGGAGAAACAACGACAATTTCTCAATGCCAATGGTGTTCCTATCAGAAAATTAAACCAAGCATTCTTTGCTTTCAATGGTTCATATGCCATGGGTCCCGAATCGACAAGTCCAATTGGTAGAGAATTACTAATGATCAGAAACAAAAGTGATTCAATTGCAGATTTCCTTGAAAAAATAAGAGGCGTTGATTCAATAGAGAATTTCAACCAACTAGTAGAAGCAAAATGACCTCAAAATCATTACTCATACAAATCGTTCTATCAATAAACCGTTGATTTTTCTTAAACATGGGATTAGCGAGCATTGAAGATTGTTCATACAAGATAATGTGATTGAGATACCAGAAAATCTGATCGTGCTAAAACTTCATACCACATGATAGAATTCGTCCTAGATTTACTGTGCAGTGCACCTAAGTATCAAATACAACCTATTTCCTATGAAGAGTATAAAAAACACATTTTCCACCACAAGATCAGAAAACCGGCCTGCTCTAATTGTGTATCTGACAGTTGGGCACCCTTCAATAAAAGACACACCTTCTTTGGTAAAAGCCGCAATCAGCGGCGGAGCGGATATTATTGAGTTAGGAATCCCTTTCAGTGATCCCCTTGCAGAGGGGCCAACAATTCAGAGCTCAAGTGCAGCGGCGCTCACATTAGGGGTCACTCCAGAAACATGCCTTGAGACCTGTGCAACCTTGCGTAATGACGGAATCGAAACGCCAATCATATTGATGGGTTACTACAATCCAATATTGGCATATGGCGTGGAAAGTTTTATAACGAAAGCCGCTCAGGTAGGTGTCAATGGTCTGATAATCGTAGACTTACCTCCTGAAGAAGGTGAGGCTGTCAAGAGAAAATGCGCTGAAAATGATTTGGACCTAGTTATGTTATTAACTCCAACTAGCACAAATGAACGGATTGAACTTATCAGTTCGCAAGCAAGTGGGTTTATTTACTGTGTTAGCATTACAGGAGTCACTGGTGCAAGATCTTCGTTGCCGGCAACCCTACCAAATTTAGTCCAGAGTATACGCGAACATACGGATTTGCCGATAGCAATTGGATTCGGCATTTCCCAACGTGAACATATTGAATCACTTGCAAAATATGCTGATGGTGCCGTAATTGGCAGTGCAATCATTGATGCGATCAACGAAGCCACGCCCAAAGAACGTGTATCGAGGGTTCAGAATTTTGTCAAAACCTTATCGCTACAATAACGAAAACAATTCGAGGAAATGACATGAAAGTTCGAGGAATTCGCGGCGCAACCACAGTTGAAGATAATGATAGGGAAGAAATCTTGAGGGCAACCCAAGAAGTTTTACAAGATATGATCTCTAAGAACGATGTGGATGAGGATGATATTAGTGCGATATTCTTCACAACAACGAAAGATTTAAACGCCGAATTTCCCGCCGCCGCTGCGAGAATCCACATGGGATGGACAAATGCAGCTCTGATGTCCGGCCACGAGATGGAAGTACCTGACAGCCCTCAAAAATGTATCCGTGTATTAATGCTGGTTAATACCGAAAAGGGAGCAGGCCAGATCGGTCACGTATACCTACGCGGAGCAGCCAACTTGCGTTCGCGAGGGGTAGACAAAAAAAACTAGCTCAAACCAATTTTTTGAAAGCAGCTAAAAGAAGTTCTTCCGTTTGATCCCAGCCCAAGCAAGAATCTGTTATTGAAATACCATATTCCAACGCCTCTGGTTGATTTTCATCCAGGCTTTGATTTCCTGAATGTAAATGGCTTTCAATCATAGAACCGACAATATTGTCATTACCCGCTATCCTTTGATCCAAAACATTATCAAAAACACCTGGCTCAAGCTCGTATTTCTTTTCCGAATTCGCATGCGAGCAATCAATAACCAATTTGGTCTTTACGTTAGATTTTTGCAACAATGCAACCGCAGTCTCAATTGAATTTTCATCATAATTGGGCCCACTAGACCCACCCCTAAGTACCAAATGTGAATTGGGATTACCATTCGTGATCACGATAGAAGCATTTCCGTTTTCGTCAACACCAAGAAACCCATGCTTAGCATTCGCCGCCACTATGGCATCAGCTGCAAGTTGAACACTACCACCTGTACCATTTTTGATCCCAACTGGCATGCTTAATCCACTCGCCATCTGTCGATGAGTTTGACTCTCAGCCGTTCTAGCACCAATCGCCGCCCATGATACGAAATCCGCTATATATTGAGGAGTAATCGGATCAACAAATTCAGTTGCACAAAGAATTCCCATATCGGAAACATCACTAAGGAATTGTCGAGCCCGCCGCAAGCCTTCCTTAATGTCTAGACTGCCATTAAGATGCGGATCGTAAATTAATCCTTTCCATCCAACTGTTGTTCTTGGTTTTTCAAAATAAACTCGCATTACAACCAAGATCTTTGAATCAATCGTCTTAGCGAGATCACGCAATCTCGCTGCATAATCTGCCCCAGCAGCCGTATCATGGATGGAACATGGCCCCACAATAACCATGAATCTATTGTCATTCCCAGAAAGGACATTATTAATCGCTTCTCTGCCTCGATATATAAAGTTTTTCTGTTCATCCGATATAGGTATGTCAAACTCATATTGAGCAGGCGTTGGCAGACGCTGAATTTCAGCTATATTAATATCTCGGACAGTTTTATTATTCATCATTCCCATGCACAGCTAATTCACCGAAGATCGGGCGCACCAACCCACGGCAAAAACCTTCCCGTTGATAATGATCAGACCACAACTACAACT
>CEUS01085256.1_pt1 | contig 26933 bp, 27 predicted proteins | sample 427031 | NCBI WGS metagenome assembly CEUS01 (sample SAMEA2622837, study PRJEB7988) | marine metagenome | biome: marine biome (ENVO:00000447); feature: marine epipelagic mixed layer (ENVO:xxxxxxxxx); material: "saline water (ENVO:00002010), including plankton (ENVO:xxxxxxxx)" | depth 140 m | reverse complement strand
TCTGGAGTAGAAGTGATCGAACCAAAAGGCCAAGAATTTAACCCCAGTACTATGGAAGCCATGGTGACTGTCGCTACTGAATCTCCAGAAGATGACAATCTAGTTCAGGATGTATTCCAGAAAGGGTATCTCTTCAAGGGCCATTTAGTACGCCCTGCCCGGGTTAGTGTATATAAGCACGAATAGATCGAGAACATAGGAGCATCTGTGTCGACTGCCACCAAGGACTTCTATAAAATTCTTGGAGTCTCCGAAAGTGCGAGCCAGAGCGATATCAAGAAAGTTTATCGCAAGCTTGCTAAAAAGTATCATCCTGATGCTAATCCAGGAGATGCTAAAGCAGCCGAGCGTTTTAAGGAAGTTGGAGGTGCATATGGTGTATTGTCCGATACAGAGAAACGGAAGCAATATGACAATATGCGGCAATTTTCTAAATACGGATTCGGTGGGGGACATGCATCATCTATGGGAGGTGGTCCTCAAGCTTGGCCGGGAGGAAGTCTTTCTTTAGAAGATCTCCAGGGATTCGGTGGTATTGGTGACATATTCAGCCTAATATTTGATCATAGATCTAGAGGTCCTAGTTCACCTAAATCTAGGGGTCCTAAAAAAGGAAATAACGTCGAGCACGTTGTGAAAGTTCCTTTCAAAACTGCCATATCTGGCGGAAAAATATCAATAGAAATTCCTATTACAGAAGAGTGTGTTGATTGTGGCGGGTCAGGAGTCTCACCAGGTGCTAATACCAAACGTTGCATTGAGTGTTCTGGGAGTGGATTCATATCATTTGGGCAGGGTGGTTTTGCAGTAAATCGTCCTTGTCCTGCTTGTTTTGGAAGAGGCTTTATTCCTGAAAAAACTTGTGGATTATGTGACGAAAATGGATTGGTGATTAATAATCGTATAATTCAGATTAAAATTCCTAAGGGTGTTGAAACAGGCTCTAAGATTAGACTTTCGGGAAAAGGAGGCAGAGGAAGCCAGGGTGGGAATTACGGAGATCTAATTATTACCTTAAGAGTTGAATCTCATAATTTTTTCCATAGAGAGGGGCTAGATATCCATGTTATAGTGCCTATAAACCTAGCCCAAGCAACTCTAGGATCTAAGATAAAAGTAAGTACTGTTAGAGGTGAAAAAGTGCATCTTCGTATTCCGCCTGGAACACAAAATGGCACTAAATTCCGTATTTGCGGGCATGGCGTATCTAAAGGTGAACGTGTAGGAGACCAATACGTTGAGGTAAGAGTGTCTATTCCTGATGATCTAACTGAAGAACAGCGACAGGCTATGGAGACATTGGCGTCCTCATCGGGTTTGGAGTATTGATAAGTCTATTCTTGTCGTATCAAGGAGCGGATTTAGTCAACAAGTAATTATTTAACACCATCACACTATCAACAAGTGGTGGTATTCTGTGCTGAATTAGCATCCCTTATTCCATTGACGATGCGGCCACCACCCAAGACTCGCTCTTCATCGAAGAATACTGCTGACTGTCCAGGGGTTACAGCTTTCTGAGGTTCTTCAAAGGTGAGCACTATATCTTTCCCTATAGAAGTTGCAGTAGCTGAAACAGCAGGAGCGTGGTATCTAATCTGTACCCTAATACGTGATCCTTCGGAAGGGGGTATTCCTAACCAATTTATTTCCCCAACCGTTACACCGATTGAAAAACATTCTTCAAGGGTTCCTACTACTACTTCTCTAGTGTTTGCACGTATTTCTATTACATAGCAGGGTTCATCAAATCCTCCACCGAGGCCCTTACGTTGTCCTACAGTGAAATTTCCATAGCCATTATGTTCTCCTAATACTTTGCCGTTCAATTCTACTAAAGGCCCAGGTTCTAGTGCTGGATGCTTCGGTTGGAGTCGGGTTTTCAGGATGTCTCTATAGTTACCTGTGGGAACGAAACAAATCTCTTGAGATTCGGGTTTGTCGGCAGTAGTGAGAGATAGTTTTCGGGCGAAATCACGTACCTGAGATTTGGTAAGTTCTCCGAGGGGGAAATGGAGCAATGGTAGCATATCTTTTGGAAGTCCCCATAAAAAGTAAGACTGATCTTTTTCTTGGTCTTTTCCTCTGTAAATATTGGAATTGCCAGAGTTTGAATGTTTTATTCGGACATAGTGTCCTGAGGCAATCCCGTCACATCCAAGAGCACGTCCTCGTTCCATTAGGCCTTGGAATTTTGTATTGGAATTACAGCGAACACAGGGATTAGGGGTACGTCCTTGAGAATATTCTGAAATAAAATCGTCTATTACATCTTTGGTAAAATCTTCTTCAACATCAAATACATAATGAGATATACCTAGGGTGTTTGCTACACGACGAGCGTCTGAGATGCCGTCCAGTCCACAGCAGGTTTTGGATTGGGTATCACTGGTAGAATAGCAAAACGTTTTCATGGTGGCTCCCACAACTTCGTATCCAGCTTCAACCATTAGAGCAGCTGCAACAGAGGAATCAACGCCACCTGACATAGCAACAAGAATGCGTTTGTTCTTCACGTTTATAAATCTCGATTTCGAATGCTGGTCACTACTGATACGGTTGCTTCAGCGGCACGGACGATATCATTGTCTGTTGTAGATCGTCCTAGGCTAAAACGGAGTGCTGCCATTTCTTTTATCTCACCGTATAGGGCTTCAAGTACGTGACTACTTTTTGTAGATCCGCTTTCACATGCCGATCCGGCTGAGACTGCGATGCCTTCCATATCTAAGCCAGCCAATAGTATTTGCGGATCTACTCCTGGTATACCCACGTTGAGTATATGAGGAGCACGGCGTGATGTTTCTCCGTGTACCCTAATTTTATCTATTCTGTTTTTTAAATGTACTTGAAGTTTGTCACGAAGACTCTCAAGTCTGCGTGATTCCAACTCTTGCTCACTGACTGCTAGATCTACAGCTACAGAAGTGCCTACTGCCCCAGCTACGTCTTCAGTTCCAGGGCGAAGTGTATGTTCTTGTCTTCCTCCGAAAATAATAGGTAATACCTCCACTCCTTCTCGCACAAAGAGCACTCCCGTTCCTTTGGCTCCATAAATCTTATGTCCAGTCAAAGAGAGAAGATCAATTGGGACTGTGTCTAAACATACTGGCACTTTACCTATCGCCTGTATTGCGTCTGTATGGAAAATTAAACCATGTGCGTGGGTGCGCTCAGCTATTTCTTCTACGGGAAGATGAATGCCAATTTCGTTATTGACTGTCATCACAGATACTACGCTGGGTTCATCCAATAAGGCTGTTTCTAAGGATTCAGAATCTATGGAGCCTTCGGGTAGAACAGGTAGTATGGTGCATCTTCCTCCTTGCTCTATAACTCTCGCAGATGCTTCAAGTATTGCACTGTGTTCAATAGCAGTGATAACAACATGGGGAGATTCCCCTTTGGCTCTTACCGCTTCTGCTCGACCTAAAATTGCCAAATTATCTGATTCGGTACCGCCACGGACGAAGTAAATTTCCGAGCGTTGTGCTCCCAAGGAATTTGCCACTCGTTCCCGGGCTTCTTCCAATAGAGACGATGCGCGACGTCCCCAAATATGACTACTTGATGGATTTCCAAAATCTTTCTGAAGTAGCGGTAACATCACATCACGCACCTCATCTCTGATAGGTGTCGTAGCCGCGTTATCTAGATAAATTGGTTCCATGTATTGTAAGAGTATAACTGTTGTTTTGGAGTGCTGTGTTATTAACCTATATTCGACAACATATCTAATGATTCCAAAAGGGTGAACCTTTATCTCTATCCTATATTCTTAATGGTCAATCCTACACCTGTATTCCCAGAGGGGCGTCCTATGCAATTTAGGACTACTGTTCACGGGATGATTTTTGCCGGACGCGATAAACATCTGCAGAGTTTAGTAGTTGGAGAATCTCTATACCTAATACCCGATCCGCCTGACCAAAAAGAACCTGGAGTTTGGGTGCATCGAAAAGGTGGCGATATTATTGGACATCTACCATCCGAGATTAGTTTCTGGCTGGGGCCTTGGATCCTAAATGGTGGTGGAGTGAAGGCAAATGCCATCAAAGTTCACAGTCCCGATGTTCCAAGTTGGAGAAGGTTACTTTTGGAGATTAACTGTTTGGTATAGAATGCAACCTATTCCACCCGAGTCACTTCCTCAGAGAAATATTGAAAAAGTCCTAATAGATTAATCTTTACGTACTGCTATGTAGTTGATTTTGGGTATTTCGATTCTGAGTACACGGTTTTGGTTGTCTAGCCAAATCTCGTGGATATCCCCGTTGGATATGATTAACTGAAGATGTTGAGCTTGAATGGTATTTCCTCCTAAGGTTATAGGATCCACGTGTTCCATTCGTAAGGTGGCATTTTCTTGTTTCCCTGATTGTGGATATATGATAGAGACACGGGAATCTCCTGGTTTCTGGTGTGGAGTGAGGAAGAAGTATTGATGTGCTAACAAGTTGTCTAATACAACAATTGGTGTTCGTGATGACAAACGTCTGTATTCCCGTTCTATTATGCCAATTTCTGATTTCGTTTCAGATACAATACGGTTACCACGACGCTGCATACGAACTTGGGTATTATTGGATCCTGATACCTTAACTTGATAAGCATCGAGAGACATATTAATTCCCACAGCCCCGAGGACGGATTGTACTATATGGGTGGAATCTTTGTTGACAAACTCCAGATTGCCTTGAGCTATGGTTTGTGCGTTCTCACTAAGGCTGGATTGTCTAATTCTAAAGTTTTCAGTACCAATTGTTCGATTGTCTATCTCCACCACGAAGGAACCTTCGTCCAAAACCACTGCCTGAGCGAAGGCGATCGCTGGCAACGGTAAAGATAGTAACCACATTAGCAAAACTGGCGGAAAACTCATAATGAGCTGTACACTTGGTGACTATGTGAGTTTCTAATCTACATTTTTGTTATAACTGTTGTAGGGTCAATATGACAATACGTAAGAATTCCAATTCGGTTACAGATACTGAAGTTGGGGACATGTCGCCGGAAGAATTCAGAAGGCACGGACATGAAGTTGTAAACTGGATAGCTGATTACCTGAAAGGAATAGAATCTTATCCTGTTACGTCCAATGTGATTCCAGGGCAGATTCGTGAAAGCCTCCCAACCTCATCTCCATACACGGGTGAATCTTTTGAAGATATCCTCTATGACTTTAACTCAAAAATTGTTCCTGGCATAACACATTGGAATCACCCTGGGTTCTTCGCTTATTTTGCTATCACTGGTTCGGGGCCAGGGATTTTGGGCGAGATGCTTGCGGCCGCACTAAACGTCAATGCCATGGTATGGAAGAGTTCTCCTGCTGGTGTGGAATTGGAGGGGCTAACGCTCGACTGGTTACGCGATCTCTTGGGACTCCCAATGACGTTTCAGGGTGTGATTAACGACACTGCCTCGTCCAGCTCTCTTTATGCACTTTCCGCAGCACGTCACACTTGTTTCCCAGAAGCTAGAGAGAGAGGTATTTTCACAACTCCAATGAGTCGTATTTATGCCTCAAAGGAAGCTCATTCTTCGATTGATAAAGCGGTTATAACTCTGGGTTATGGAATTGCGGGTTTAAATCGTATCGAGACAGATAGAGATTTCCGAATGAATACAGATTCACTTAGGAGAGCTCTGCAAGAAGATATGAAATCTGATATACGTCCCATGGCTATAGTAGCAACTTTGGGAACGACCTCAACGGGTAGTATGGATCCAATTGATAAGTTGGCGGATATTGCTGAAGAATATGGTGTTTGGCTTCACGTAGATGCTGCATATGCTGGTCCAGCTGCTATAGTTCCTGAGTTTCGAGAGTACTTTTCAGGGTGGGAACGGGCTGATTCAATCGTACTAAATCCCCACAAATGGCTGTTTACACCCATCGATTGTTCGATTCTATATTGCAGGCGACCAGACAAACTAAAAAGTGCTTTTAGTATAACCCCGGAGTATTTGGCTACAAAAGAACAGGATGACACAATCAGTCCAATGGATTATGGCATTCCTTTAGGTCGTAGATTGCGTGCCCTCAAGCTCTGGTTCGTTCTCCGTTACTTTGGAAGTCAGGGGATTGTTGAGAGGATTCGAGCCCATTGTCGCCTTGCTTTGACTTTTGCGAATCTAGTGGACAAAACACAAGGATGGGAACGGGTAGCTCAGGTTGGCTTCAGTACAGTAGTGTTTAGGTATTCTCCTTCAGGATCGCTTAAAGATACTGACGGTATAATGCAAGAGGATAGCAGCACCGAATCCGATGAGCTACAAGATCTAGTAAATATGGATATTATGGATCGAGTTAATGAAAGTGGAGAAGTATTTCTCTCTCACACTCGACTCAACAATCGTGTGGCATTGAGATTTAGTGTAGGAAATTTAAGATCCACTGAAACCCATGTCCGCCGGGCTTGGGAACTTTTGACCTTTGCTGCAGATGAGGTAAAAAATCCTGAAACCTGAAATAATTATGAGTTCAAGCCTCTCTAACTTCCTTGGCTAGTTCTACCATGGATTCTTTGGCGTCTCCAAAGAGCATCATCGAGTGGTCCATATAGAAGAGTGGATTGTCGATTCCAGCAAAACCTGGTGACAGGCTGCGTTTCATGATGATGACGCTCTTAGCACGATCAACATCGAGGATTGGCATCCCTGCAATAACACTCTGAGGGTTATGCGCCTCAGGGTTTACAACGTCATTGGCTCCGACTACGAGTACCACATCTGTTCGTTCAAAATCATCGTTTATTTCGTCTAAATCGAACAGTTTTTCATAAGAAACATCTGCTTCTGCGAGCAGAACATTCATGTGTCCTGGCATTCGTCCAGCGACTGGGTGAACAGCATACTTAACGTCAACTCCACGCTCTTCCAGGTTGTCCATAACTTTCCTGAGGTCATGCTGGGCTTGGGCAACGGCTAGTCCGTAACCTGGGACTACGATCACTGATTGAGCGTAAGCCAAGATCATGGCTGCTCCTTCTGGATCAACCGATCGAGCTATCTTATCACTCGAACCGTTTTGTGTTGCTGCAGCACCTTCAGCCCCAAATGCTCCAAATGCCACATTGGCCAAAGATCTATTCATGGCTTTGCACATGATCATTGTGAGAATGAGTCCAGCAGCTCCGACGAGTGCTCCGCTGATAATCAATGCGTTGTTGGCTATTACGAATCCAGCAGCTGAAGCTGCTAGGCCTGAGTACGAATTGAGAAGAGATATCACGACCGGCATATCAGCACCCCCGATCGGGATTACTAGCAAAATGCCCAGAAGTAGTGCTATGGCTGAAAATATCGAGAATATTGCAAGGCTTGATATTCCTCCGATATTGAATATGCCCATTACTGAGATGCCCAGGATCAAAAGTACAAGGAATAGAAATCCGTTGAACGTTTTCTGGAAAGGAAAAGTAATAGGGGATCCTGTTACGATTCCTTGTAACTTTCCGAAGGCTACGAAGCTGCCTGAAAATGTCACCATTCCAATCAGGCATGAGAGTGTGATGGTTAGTCCGCTACTGAGTGTTAGTGTGTCTCCGATTCCCTGAACCCGAACCAATTCGGCTGAGGCGACTAGAGCAGAAGCTCCTCCACCGAATCCATTAAAAGCTCCCACCAATTGAGGCATGTCTGTCATCTTCACGGTTCGTGCTAGTATTCCACCGATCAGGGAACCCAACACCATTCCACCAGCGATTCCTATCCAACCCAATATTTCATTATCTATTAAGGTGGCTACTATGGCGATTAGCATGGCTAGTGCAGCTAATCGGTTCCCGGTACGAGCTGTGTCAGGAGACTGTAGTTTCTTAAGCCCGAAGACAAATAATACTGAAGAGAAGAGGTATGACAGCTCCACCCAAAGTGAGAAGTACATTTTTATTCCTTTGAGTGGGTAGTTATTTCTTCTTGAACATCTGAAGCATTCGATCGGTGACCATGAAACCACCTACCACGTTAATCATAGCCATGACGATGGCTGTGATGCCCAATATTTCTGACAATCCTGAATCTACCTTAGCCGAGACCACCAGAGCACCTATTACTGCGATGCCTGAAATGGCATTAGCTCCAGACATTAGAGGTGTGTGAAGGGTAGGGGGCACTTTTGTAATTACCTCTCGTCCGGCCAGTGTGGCCAGGACAAAAACGTATAGTCCTACAACCATTTCGCCCATCATATCCTCCTTATATCGATAATAATGTATGTGGGATATGGGTCTGGTGATTTTTGATCCAGCGTGATCACTGTATTTTGGTCTTTGTTCATAAAATCTCAAGTTTATCTTTTATATGGTTATTTATAATCTCACCAGCGTGGGTTACGCATGTAGAAGTTACCACTTCATCATTGAAGTCTAGGGAGATTTCACCATCGGTGACGAGTTCTTTAAGAAGGGTTGTGATATTTTTAGAGAACATTTGGCTGGCATGTACAGGAATGGTAGACGGAAGATTTGAAGGGCCAATAATTTTAACACCGTTGTGAACCACAGTGGTCCCCTCATGTGTAAGTGAACAATTTCCACCTGATGTTGCAGCTAAGTCGACTATCACTGATCCCGGCCTCATGGAACTAACCATAGTTTCAGTTATGAGTTCAGGTGCTGGACGTCCTGGTATTTGAGCAGTTGTTACTACCAGATCTGCATCTGATATATGATCAGCGATTAGATTTAATTCCTGTTGATGTTGGTCTTTGCTGAGTTCGGCAGCATAACCTCCTTCACCTTCAGCAGTAACTTCGTGCTCCGTCTCAAGGAAAGATGCACCGAGGCTTTCAATCTGTTCTTTGACTTCGGGTCGTACATCGAATGCCTCAACTTTAGCACCTAGACGTCGTGCAGTTGCGATAGCCTGTAGTCCAGCCACTCCAGCACCTAGGATCAATACTTTGCTAGGTCGTATGGTTCCAGCAGCTGTCATAAACATCGGTATAAACTTACTCAATTCGTTAGCTCCCATGAGTACAGCTTTGTATCCAGCCACTGTTGCCTGCGAAGAAAGGACATCCATACTCTGAGCACGAGTGATTCGGGGGATCAATTCGAGAGCGAATGATGTTATACCTGCTTCACCAAGTTTTTTTATAAGCCCAGTTTCTGTTGTAGGAGATAGGAGTGATATGAGAACAACACCTTTTGGAAGTGCTTGGACTTCTTCAGTGGTAGGTGCTTGGACTTTCAGGACTACCTTTGCTTTCTGGAGTGCGGTATCCTGATCTACTGTTATATCAGCACCCTCTTCTTTGTATTCTTCATCTGCGATATGAGAACCTATTCCAGCTCCTGATACTACTGTAATGTCACATCCGATCTTGGCTAATTCACGAACGCTTGAAGGCGTCAGTGCTACCCTATTTTCTTCGGGTTTAGTTTCACTGAGAACAACAACATTCATGTCACTCAACCGCCGTTTATTATGATTTAAGAATCAGTTTATTAGTCGATTATTCAGTATTTTAATATCGTGCAACACGAGCATACCGTATTGCCTAACCATTTTTTCTTCAAGGCTTAATAATTCTTATAAACTTATAATTTATAATATTCAAGGTTAATTTTCTGATTATTAGTATGTTCAATAATCTCGATTGATGATAAATTGACTTTGATAACATAACGGTACGCGGACTAAGCATCTCGGAATCCGGTGAGAATCCGGTACGGCCCCGCCACTGTATTAGGCCCGATTCAATATTGTCGGAAAATGTTCCCTCGGTACACCACTGGGAAAATCCTGGGAAGGTGAGGGAAACTGCCTTAAGTCAGTAGACCTGCACGCCCGTGCCAACTGAGCACTCTTCGAGGGAAAGGCGTGCGAATTTTTTATTTTCAGGTAACCGCCAGTACGATCTATGCGGTAATTTTCATGTGGGCACTTCCTGTATTCGGGCAATACCCAGGAGAGCTTATTGGCAGAGTCGTTGATTCTACTACTGGAAAACCTATAGTAGATGCTCTGATAGTTCTGCCAGCTTCCCAGCTATCAGATCGTTCTGATGGTTCAGGTACGTTCCGCTTAAGGGGGATAAATCCAGGTGGTCAATCAATACGTATAGAACATCTTGGTTATGCTACTTTTGTCGGTGATATTTTAGTTCATAACGGATCTATATCTCGAGACACCTATCTTCTTGAGCCAATTCCTGTTTCTCTCGATTCCCTTATGGTTTGGGTAGATCATCCACTGTCTGTGGGTGTTCATCAGATTACCAGTTCTGAGATCCAAAGTTCAGGAGCGCGTACAGCTGGCGATGTACTATCTGCTACTCCATCTGTGATTATACGTAGGGAAGGTTTTGGTGGTGCCCAAACTGTGTCAATACGGGGTAGTTCTGCGGATGCTGTACTAGTGCTCTTGAACGGAGTACCCTTGAACGATCCCATAACTGGTGAAGCAGACCTTTCTCGAATAGCTGCAAGAATAATTCAGGATATTAGAGTTGTGGCTGGAGGGGCTACATCCCGCTTTGGCCCTGGTGCGGAGGGGGGAGTAATAATCATTAGAACTGTAGGTGCTCCCGTGACTTCAAGAGTCATGTTGGGTATGGGCTCCCTGGGAATGATTGAGTTGGCAGGTGAAGGTGGTTTTAAAATCGGCAAAGCCAGACTTGGAATTGGTGTGAATGGTTTTCGCACTGATGGAGAATTTTCTTTTGTCCAGTCCCCTGAGGTCGGAGGCTTGAAGTCTTTTCGTCGTAATGCCGACGAAAAGCATTTGACGGCTTGGACAAGTTTTTCCCTGCCTAACAAAGAAAATAAAACTCAATTTCGGTTTACCCTGGAATCTGTACGCAGGGGTATTCCGGGCAAGGAATTTGCTCCTTCAATATTTGCTCGACAAGAATCTACGAGAGGTCACGGCTCAATAGCCTGGAGCGGTAAATTGGCTGGAGGCAAAGGTAACGTGGCTGGCTATATGAATTTGGATGGATCCCTATACCGTGACCCGAATCCTCCTATGGGCCTCCCTCTAGATGCTCGAACACGTGTTATTACTGCTGGCACAAGGAGTGATGTAATATGGGAACCTATTATAGAGTGGATTCCAGAAATATCATTAGGAGCTATTACAAGTTTTCAAATGGTTAATTCAGGATCATTATCAAATTCTGCACCTACAAGTCGTGAATCTGTGAGTGCCAGTGCTCGAGGATCGCTCACTCCTGTGGGGCCCCATACAAAGATCGAATTAACAGCAGCAGGACATTGGGATGGTCTAGCAGAACGATGGCGATCCACCCATGACGTTACAGTGACTTTTGGGAGACCAGGATTGCACTTTTACGTTGCCCAAAGGAGTAGTTTTAGCTTGCCCACCTTGGGGGATCAGTTTTTTAACGAGGGGATAGCCATTGCACCAAATCCAAATCTCAGAGCTGAACGCGTGCCATGGGAGATTGAAAGTGGGATAGAGATACGGAGCAAACCAGGTAGGGTTTTTTGGGGGGGAGGAGGATCGATATATCGAGGCGACATTATAGATATGATTGTTTGGGCTCCAGACTTTCGATTTGTTTGGGCACCCAGAAACGTCAATGTTAATCGCTGGGGTATAGATGTTTGGAGTGAAGCTAAATTATCGCTGTCTACTCATTTATTAAGTATTTCTGCTAACTACTCGATGGTAAAAGTGACTTATGATAGGCCTGAACCTGTACCAGTACAGGTTATGTATCGTCCTCGTCACAGTGGTGCAGGATCGTTAGGATTTACTTGGGGAAAATGGGAAGGTCAGGCGGGTGTAAAGTTTATAGGGTCACGTTTACCAGTTGCATTTCATGTTAACCGACTACCAGCTTTTTGGACTACTGAATTGCGTTTGGCTAAGCATGGTTTGGTAGCTGACAAAAATTACCAGTTTTCGATTCAGGTTAATAGACTCTTTAACCATAAAGACAATCTGATATTTGGCTATCCTCATCCTGGCCGAACTTTGGATGTCAAGATTTCCTTCGATACAGGATGTGTAAATTGATTTCCAATAATGCTGGTCAAATTAAATTTTGGATAGCGAGAAAAATCAGGTTTGGGTTGACTATCCTTTTTTTAGCTGTCCTTTCGGTATGCCAAGATGATATCTCAGCACCTGATAATTTTATAAAAGAAGAATTGGGGGTTGTTGTAAACAGTCTGGATGTTTCCTTGACGGTTTTTTCTGTAAACGAACCTGATGTATCAAATATCATAGGACTGTCTCCTGACGGATCTCCGGTGGGTCTAGCTCTTAACGGATCACTGGCTGTAGTTCCTCTAGGTATCGTTCCTGCTGTTGCAGTTGTAAATCTTAGTTCTGGTATTTTATTACGAACGATAGCTTTGCCTGAAGGTTCAGGAGCTACAGGGATAGATTTCTTAAACGATTCTCTGGTGTTGGTTGCTAACCCTCTCCTAAATTCAGTATCTCCTGTAAACATAATAAGAGGAACGGTAAAATCAGCTATAGAGGTTGATGGCTTTCCACACTATGTAACCGTATCTGATGGTAGGGCGCTGGTCCTTAATGCTAACCTAGGATCAGATTTTTCACCGAAAGGCCCGGGGACAGTATCTGTTGTCGATATAGGTGATCTAAGTGTTATAGGAACTATTCAGCTTTCAGGAGAAAATCCATCTGGTGCTGTTATGGGCCCAGATGGACTTCTATACATAATCAATTCAGGAAGATTCGGTGTAGGGAATGGGAGCCTATCTGTAGTAGATATAGATAATATGATTGAAGTTTCTCACCATATTGGATTTGGAGAATTCCCAAGCTCTCCTGTGTTTGGGGGCAAGGGGAATTTATTTTTCTCTTCTTTTGCGTTTGGGGTGGGCGCTTGGAATCCTTCCATATCGTCATTTCTATTTGCACCCTCAAATGCAATCACAATCCAGGAAAGTTCTGGTAGCTCTGGAGTTGGTTTCGACAGTCATGGAAGAATGTATACGGTTCAATCTGACTGCATGAACCCTAGTACGGTCGTACGTCTCAGTGGAGATCTTACAACAGAAACAGTAATTCCAACGGGCATATGTTCTACTACGATTGGGTTTACGCAGATTGACCATTGAAGACTCTAGGGTTTTTTGTTAAGGGTAGCAGGTTGTTAGCTATACAGTATCCAGGTATTTTTTCGCAGGGCCCATCTCTTATAGGTTTATTTGATGTTTTAGTATGAGGCAGTCGGGTCGTGTAGGGATTATGGGACACTAATCGGAGTATTATCTGTAGCCATGCGTTGCTTTGTAGCACTCAGTTTAAACAAAAAAGATAAAGCCCGAATTTTTCGTGCTGCAAAGATGCTCCAGGAATTAGATATGCCAGTTGAGTGGATAGATCCCAAAAATTATCACATAACTCTTAAATTTCTGGGTGATGTTCCAGATGATATGATTGAATCTGTTGAACAAGCAATAGACCGTGTTGCATTGTTGACTCCTGCTCTTGAGATCAGCGTCCAAAGTTTTGGGGCATTTCCCACGATACGTAGTCCGAAATTAATATGGATTGGAGTGGATCCGACTCCAGCCCTACGTTGCCTAAAACAGGATCTTGAGTGGTCTCTTAATAAATGTGGGTTTAAACGTGAGACCAAAACCTTTCAGCCTCACTTAACTTTAGGAAGAGCAAGGGGCCATGATGGTGCAGGATCTTTCCGAGGCCTTGACGAAAAAGCTGCTAATATTGACTACAGGTCTGACATTAAGATTCATAAGATAGATCTGATACGAAGCCATATGTCCGATATTGGTGCACAGTATGACATTTATAGCAGTGCAAAGTTTGGAGGCTAGGTTTTGCTTGGACTTGGCTGTATGAAAAGTTGTCTCGGGCAAATTTTTTTGGCAGTTTTTTTCCTGGCTGCGACTATTGCAGGGTGGTTGTGGGGGCCTACTGTTTTCCCCAAGATAGCGGAATTATTTTCAAACACTAATCATGTTTCTGAAGCTATAGTTTCATCTTATCTTGCTGAGGAAGCGATGGGTAGATTCAGTGATTTCCAAAGAGGTGATACGGGGGAACAGCTTTCACTGAGTTCAAATGAAGTGACATCTATTCTGCTGTATTCAGTGCCTGATATGATGCCTAAAGGGATCAGCGCACTGCAGATCCAGATGGAGGACGGAATTATCACCTTGGATGTGAATGTTTCTGTGGAAGTATTGCCCCAGCATCTAGATATGGATGATGTTTTGGGATTTCTGCCAGATACGATTGAAGCATCTCTAGCGGGAACCTTTGCTCCGCTAGAGGATGAGGATTGGGGTGCTTTTATCGTACATGGAATACAGGTTTCTTTAATGCCTATTCCAGAGCGAATGATCCCAGACATAATAAAAATTTTAGGAAAAACCGACGTAGATGGACTTCCTGATGATGCTATTGCTATACCGCTCCCTGAAGGGCTGAAGTCTGTGTATGTCATACGTGACAGACTAGTGTTGGTTAGAGATAGTTAGTAAGTCAGTAAAGGTTGAGGTGCTGATATCACTAGAAAACCCCCAGAAACTATGACCTTTACCCCGTTGACACCCCTTACGGCCTCCACTATCCTCCATAGCTATTTTGTTAAACAATTATCTGGAAAATTGTGAAGACTTATACTCCCAAAGCGAATGAATTTGAGCGTTCATGGTGGGTTGTCGATGCTGAAGGGAAAACCCTGGGCAGACTAGCTACCAAAATCGCTAGTATTCTACGTGGTAAGCATAAAAGAATATTTACACCTCACCTAGATGTGGGGGATTACGTTGTTGTAGTCAACGCTAATAAAATTGAGTTGACCGGTAATAAATCCGATCAAAAAACTTACTTCAGGCATTCAGGATACATGGGTGGCGAAAAACATATACCTTTTCGACGTATGATTGAGAAACATCCAAATAGAGTTGTAGAGTTGGCAGTTAGGGGCATGCTCCCAAAAAACACTCTAGGAAGGCATATGCGTAGTAAATTGAAAGTATATGCTGGTGCGGATCATCCTCATCATGGTCAGCAACCTCAGAAATTAGAAATCTAAACGGAATAAATTTAGTGGCAGAAAATAATATCCAAACAGTGGGTCGAAGGAAGAGCTCCGTTGCTCGTGTGGTACTTAGTCCTGGTAGAGGTGAGTGGTCAGTTAACTCTCGTACTCTAGACGATTATTTCCCCCGCACTACACACCAACAACGTGTAGGACAGCCCCTCAAAGCGGTGGGAATGGATGGACAGTTTGATATTCAAATTCGTGTTCGTGGTGGTGGCTCCACTGGCCAGGCTGACGCAATATGTATGGGTATTGCTAGGGCTCTCGTGAAAAATGATGAAGATATGCGTCCAGTGCTTAGGGCAGGTGGATATCTAACTCGAGATTCTCGGAGAGTGGAGAGAAAGAAACCTGGTCGACCTAAAGCGCGAAAGCGTTTTCAGTTTTCAAAGCGTTAATCTTTAGAGACTGTGATATAAATGCATCAGCAGGTTGACCTAAACGCACTACTTGAAGCTGGGGTCCATTTTGGGCACCAAACCCGCCGCTGGAATCCTAAGATGCAGAAGTTCATCTTCACAGAGCGCAATGGTATACACATCATTGATTTACGTAAAACTTTTGACCGACTAATTGCAGCACAGGAAGCCGTGCGAGAAGTGGTGCTTTCTGGTGAAAGAATTCTCTTTGTTTGTACTAAACGTCAGCTTCGACAAGTCATTGAACAAGAGGCTGCCGACTGTGGTTCATTTTACGTTACGGAACGCTGGCTTGGTGGTATGCTCACTAATTTTCAGACGATTCGTAAGCAAATTAGGCGTCTGAAAGAGCTTGAGCGAGGACAAGAAGATAGTGCTTTTGAGTTTTATACTAAGAAGGAACGCCTCCTCCTAGATCGCGAGAGGCTTAAGTTAGACAAGTATCTTTCTGGAGTTAAAGACATGAGTCGGCTCCCAGGTGCTCTTTTCGTTGTTGATGTGCGTCGTGAGGAAATTGCAGTCCGTGAGGCAAATAATCTTGGGATACCGGTCATCGCTATTACGGATACTAATACCGATCCTGACATAATCGATTATCCAGTCCCAGGTAACGATGATGCTATTCGTTCAGTGGATCTGATAACTAAGGCTATTGCTCAATCGATTCAGATTGCAAGCAAGCATGTACCTGAAGAAAAGAAGCGCATGGTCAAAGAGGCTCAGGCTACGACGTATTCTACTGAAACGGGTGAAGTTGTAGAACTCCAAGATCGCCCACTCGTTAAGCGTCGTACTAAAAGGCATCCGCGTCCTGATATAGCCACTAAGCGCGTTGACGCAAGTGTTGTAAATAATGACGTTCATGAAGAAGGTGAGGTTAAGGTAAAAGAGGCCTCTAATCTCAATTTAGAGACGGAAAGTGAAAAATCTTTGTCTAAAGAAGGAGGAGATTCTGATACGGATGTCATAGCCGAAGAAGGCGTGACCGAATTGGAATCCTGAGAACTGAAATTACTGTGTCCAAAATTCCAGGACACGATAGAGGCGGGGCACTCGGGATGCTCTTGCCTCTTTCTTATACCTAGAATAACAATTCGAGTAGAATGGACTGGATGATGTCGATTTCTGCAAAAGATGTCAAAGTACTCCGAGACATGACCGGAGCTGGTATGATGGACTGTAAAAAAGCTTTGGTGGAGACTAAGGGGGATTTAGAAAGTGCTGTAGATTTTCTTAGAGCTAAAGGTGCTGCTAGAGCTGCTAAGAGATCGGACAAATCTGCTAATGAGGGAGTTATTGGTTCTTATGTTCATTTTGATAATCGAACTGCTGTGATTGTAGAAGTTAACTGTGAAACAGATTTCGTGGCCAAGACAGATGATTTCAGGCAGCTTGCCAAAGATCTTGCTTTACATATTGCATCGGCAGCTCCTTTGGCAGTCGCACGGGAGGATATCTCAGATGAGGTTGTCGAGCGTGAGAGGAGAGTTTACTACGAGCAAATAAAAGAAGAAGGTAAACCTGAAAATATTGCTGATAAAATAGTTGAAGGAAAGCTTAGTAAATTCTTTAAAGAAAATGCTTTAATGGCACAAGATTTTGTTAAGAATCCTGATCAAACTATTGAAGAATTAATTGTACAAACTTCAGCTAAAACCGGTGAGAAGATTGGTGTTGCCCGCTTTGTTCGCATGAAGGTTGGAGAGGGTTCTTAATATTATATATGTCTATGAACTCAGAAATTAAGTACAAGAGAGTTTTACTGAAAATCTCAGGTGAAGCACTGTCTGGAGATAAGGGTTTTGGTATCAATCCATCAGTAGTGGATGTTCTGACTGACGAAGTAAAAGTGTTACATGATATGGGAGTTATCCTGGGTTTAGTTATAGGAGGGGGCAATATCGTTCGAGGAGCTCTAGCGAGCCAGAGAGGTATGGATCGTGTACAGGCTGATTACATGGGTATGCTTGCAACTGTAATTAATGCTCTTGCTGTCCAAGATCTTCTTGAGCGTAAATCTGTAGCTACTAGAGTGATGACTGCTATACATATGGAAGAAATTGCTGAACCATATATTCGTCGTAGAGCACTTCGCCACATGGATAAAGGCAGAGTGGTTATCTTTGCTGGCGGCACTGGAAACCCTTACTTCTCAACTGACACCACTGCTGTTTTACGTGCTATAGAAATGAACTCAGATGTTGTGATCAAAGCGACTAAGGTAAAGGGTATTTATAGTGATGATCCCGTTAACAATCCCTCGGCAGAGTTTATTCCAAATATTACTTTTCAAGAGGTCGTCACACGTGCTCTTGGTGTCATTGATGCTCCTGCAGTATCGCTTTGCAAAGAGAATGGTCTCCCGATCATAATACTCAACCTGGAAGATCGAGGATCTGTTCTGGCTGCGATTCAAGGAGAGAAGGTAGGCACATTAGTATCGTAAAATTTGTGACAGAGGTCCGTCGCTAATAAAAGGGGTATAGGTAAAAACATCAGTAGGGAGGTGGCTATGTCGGTAGAGGAATCTAAGTCACGCATGGATGATGCTATCGAAGCATTACGCCGTAAATTTGTAACTGTTAGGACGGGGAAGGCCACACCTGTATTACTGGATCCAGTACGAGTTGACGCCTATGGTTCGAAGTTGCCACTAAATCAAGTGGCGAATGTATCAACGCCAGAAGCTTCTCTGATAGTTATTCAACCTTATGATCAGAATCTCCTTGAGGATATTGAACGTGCAATCCTGGCTGCTGATCTGGGACTTAATCCTTCCAACGATGGCAACATGATCCGAGTTCCAATTCCGCCGTTGAACGAAGAGCGCCGTAAAGAATATGTAAAAATACTGCATCAAATGGCCGAAGAGGGTCGCGTATCTATCCGCCATGCTCGCAAGGCTAGTAACGATGAAATAAAAAAATTAATTAAAGATCATGAATTGAGCGATGATCAAGGACATCGGCAGCTAGGGGAGATTCAATCATTGACGGACGATTATATAGGGAAAATCGATGAGATGCTCGATCACAAAGAAAAAGAGGTTATGGCTATCTAGTTGATAGCTATGCCTTTTGGCTGAGCTCAACACTAGTTGCCCTTACCTATTATGACTTCTTTGGAATTATCACGAGATAACATTACTCACGGTAATATTCCTCGGCATGTGGCAATAATTATGGATGGAAACGGGAGATGGGCTAAAGATCGTAGCCTTCCTCGTATTGCAGGCCACAAAGAAGGCATGGGAGCAGTTAGGAATGCAATAGAAGCCTCAATAGAGGCAGGCATAGAGATGCTTACACTCTTTGCTTTCTCGACAGAAAACTGGCAGCGACCAAAACATGAAATTGCAGCCCTCATGGGGTTGTTGCGTTTGTATTCAGCACAGGAGAAGTCAGAACTCAAAGAGCAAGGAGTTGAGGTTCATGTGCTTGGTGACATTAATTCTTTAGATGAATCCACTCGAAATGCTATAGAAGATATTGTGTTTGAAACTACTGGCGGTATTAAACTCAGATTAAATTTGATGATATCATATTCTGGTCGTGAAGATATTATACGCGCTTGTCGTTCCATAGCTGATCAGGTAGCAATTGGTAAAATCGATCCAGATCAAATAAATGCCGATATCTTTAATGACTATCTTTTCACGAAGGAACTGCCTGATCCAGATCTACTTATTCGTACTTCTGGAGAAGTAAGGATAAGTAATTTTATGCTATGGCAGATTGCATATACTGAGATTCACATCACGCCTGTATTGTGGCCTGATTTTTCTAAAGATGATTTATTCCAGGCTATTTGGGATTATCAAGAACGTGATAGACGTTTTGGTCGTGTGAATGTTTAATTGGAATTTTGTCGATAGCAATGCCTAAAGGTGAATTAGCCAACAGATTAATCGTTGCTGCTGTTGGTCTTCCGATAGCAGTGCTGATCATATACTGGGGCGGTTGGTATTTAGGTATCCTCATGGCTATAGCTTCGGGTATTTCTGCCAGTGAATACTACTCTTTGGCTGTGATGCGAGGATCTAAACCTTTGTCTTGGATCGGAATTCCTGTCGCTGTATCTCTACCACTTATAGCTACTCTTTATCCAAACTATTACGATTTTGTCTCTCTAGCTTTTGGCTTTGTTATTGGTGCTACTTTATTAGCATTAATTATGGTTATTTGGATACGGTGGCCCGAAGATCAGCCGCTAACTGCTGTTGCGATTACAATAAGTGGTGCTTTATATACAGGAGGAACTTTATCTTTTTGGATTCTCCTCCGGGCTCTCCCAGAACAAGGTTCTGATACTGCCACCGCTTTTCACGGTGCTATACTCCTAATTTTTCCAATCTGGGTAACATGGATTGGGGACAGTTTTGCGTATGGAATCGGCACCCTCTTTGGTAAGTCTAAGCTTATGGAGTCAGTTAGTCCCAATAAGACAATCATAGGATCTTTTGGAGGAATTTTAGGGTCAATGATTGTTGGGGCTTTGTATGCTTGGCTTTGGCTCTCGGATGTTCCTGTTTATGGTTTATCGATAATTGGAGCAGTTGTTCTGAGTTTATTTATTGCGGTGATAGGACAATTGGGAGACTTGGCTGAATCGGTTCTAAAACGTGAAGTTGGAGTTAAAGATTCTAGTAATTTACTTCCAGGACATGGTGGAGCATTGGATCGATTGGATTCTCTGTACTTCACCATTCCTTTTACCTATTCACTTATGGTCCTGATGCAGTCCTGGTTGTGATAAGGGTTGTGATTCTAGGATCTACAGGATCCATCGGTTGTGCAACACTTTCGGTTCTTAAACGCCACAAAGACCGCTTCCGTGTGGTTGGTTTATGTGCATATAGATCAGTAGCACATATTGCTGTACAAGTTGCTGAACACGAAGTATCTAAAGCTGTAGTTGTCGATCCGGAAGCTCTGCAGAAATTTGATGATCTGCCGCATGCGGATTGGAGATCAGGGCTGGATGAGGTGTTAGAATTAGTGACAGACCCCGAAGTAGATGTTGTAGTTAATGCCATCGTAGGATCAGTAGGGCTTGAAGCTACTCTTGCTACACTAAAAGCGGGGAAACGTCTGGCATTGGCCAACAAAGAATCTTTGGTAGCTGGAGGGCCTCTAGTTATGGAAGCAGTTCGCCAAGGTGGTGGCGAATTAATCCCTGTCGATAGCGAACACTCTGCGATCTTACAATGTCTGGAAGGATACAATGTGTCGTCAGTGGGCCGTTTAGTATTAACGGCATCAGGAGGCCCTTTTCAGCGTTTCAGTAAGGAGGATATGAAACAGGTAAAACCTAGCCAAGCTCTGTGCCATCCCACCTGGGATATGGGTGCTAAAATAACAATTGATTCATCTACTTTAGCCAACAAAGCTCTAGAGGTTATCGAAGCCCATTTTCTTTATGAAATTGAGTATAACAATATAGAAGTTGTCGTACATCCCCAGTCAATCGTCCATTCTTTCGTAGAATTTACCGATGGTTCAGTTCTGGCTCAGTTGGGATTTCCGAACATGGAACTGCCAATTCTTTATGCGTTATCGCATCCTGAAAGAATTGAGGATGATTTTCTTAGAACATTCGATCCAGTTCAATCAGACCCTTTAACATTTGAGGAGCTGGACAGGAACAAGTTTCCTCTGTTTGCTCTTGGTATTGAAGCAGGAGTGCTTGGGGGCACAGTACCAACAGTTTACAACGCAGCAAACGAAGTCGCAGTCAATTCATTTTTATCTGAAAAAATTGGATTCTTAGAAATGCCTGAAGTGGTTGCTCACGCTATGGACATTGTCCCAAGACGAAATGTTGAAGTAGTTAATGATGTATTAGATGCAGATAAGGAAGCTCGTATTGCAGCTAATAATTTCCTTTCGTAATCACGAGCTATGATTCGTTTATAATCAATTAGTATTTATGAGAAGATTTGAAAAGTGTTTACCAATACAATGATATCGGATATACAATGACAATTTTTGCCACCATTGTGGTACTGGGTGTTCTTATCTTTGTCCATGAGCTTGGCCACTTCCTCGCCGCTAAATCTGTTGGCATTGAAGTACAGAGATTTTCTATTGGCCTTGGTCCGTCAATTTTTGGTTTTCGCAAAGGTGAAACTGAATATGTCTTGAGCTGGATTCCTCTAGGAGGTTACGTAAAGATGAGAGGGATGGGCGACGATGATGCCATGGATATCCTAGAAGGTGGATCAGATAATAATACTCGAGAAGATTCCTCTCGTGACTTCGATTCAAAATCAATCTTAGCTAGAGCTTTAGTTCTATCTGCTGGCGTAATCATGAATATGATTTTCGCTTTTGTTGTTTACGTTTCTGTGAATTTCATATGGGGCATGGCAGAGATCGCTGAGCATCGAATTGCTCGTGTGGAGTCACAAATCTTACCTGAAGGCACTGAGTCTCTTTCCGAACTGTCTGAGGGTTCACGGTTGATTAGGGTTGGTGATGGTGAAGTAAGTCATTGGGGTGATATCAGAGATGGCATTATGAATTCACCTCCTGGAACTATAGAAATTGTAACTGAAGATCCTGCTCAAACAGTTACTATAAGTTTAGGCGTTGATCTCGATGCAAGAAGTAAGGTGATTCGTTCTTTGCGGATATGGACAGATCCAGAAGTTGGTGATGTGCGCCCGGGATCTCCTGCTGATGAAGGAGGGCTCAAGGCTGGCGACCGAATATTAATGGCCAACGGTGTTCTAATAAGACATTGGTATGACTTTGAAGATGTTATAAAATCCAGCCCTGGTATTCGTACAGAATTATCTCTGGAAAGACGTGGTCGTTCCCTGACTCGGTATGTTATTCCAGACGAAGTAAATCGAAACGATCCATTAACTGACAAGGAAGTTAGGGTTGGTGAAATCGGCATCTATACCCCCCTTAAGGATTTTTCCTATCGGCCGGTGTCAATTGCAGAAGCAATTAACTTTGGATGGGCTGAGACTATAGGAGTTTCCGTTCTAATTTTAGATTTTCTTGGTGACCTTATAACAGGAAGCGTTTCACCACGTTCTGTGGGGAGTATAGTTGCAATAGGTGCAGCATCTGGCCAGGCCGCACAGATGGGGCTTGATACCTTTTTACGATTCATGGCACTTTTTTCAATAAATCTAGCTATTCTAAATCTATTACCTATACCAATTCTGGATGGTGGACATTTGATGTTTTTAGTAATCGAATCCATAAGGGGTAGGGCGTTGTCGATTGAGCAACGCTTACGCTGGAACCAAGTAGGGCTTTTCATTCTCTTAGCTATAATGTTATTGGCTCTCTCCAGTGATATTCTAAGATTATTTGGTATGTGAGAAATATTTTTATGTTCTTATTTTTCATAATTTAAAGAAAGGTCAACTGAGAAGCGCCTATACGGGATCTCAAATCTTCGATATCGATAAATTCAGTGGGTTGTTCTTGTGTGGCTACCTTCAAGAATCCTTCATAACCTGCAGCCCGTAGAGCACCTCCGACAACGGATTCGGCGAGTTCAGGGCTATTACATTCTTTTGAAATATGAGCTAGGAATACACCAACAAGTCTGGGATGGAGTAATTCACAAGCAAATCTTGCGGCTGTGTGGTTAGAAAGATGTCCGTGACTAGATGCAATACGTTGCTGTACTGCCCATGGATAAGGACCGGTTCTAAGTAGTTCTTCATCATGATTTGCTTCAAGGATGAGAAAGTCAGATCCAGATAGAGCCAAGCGGATTTGGGCGTTTGGTGTACCTAAATCTGTGGCCACACCAACTCTAGTATTTGTTCTCACTTCTACGATGGCTACCGCAACTGGATCTGCTGCGTCATGAACGGTTATGAAAGGTTCTATACGTACAGACCCAATTTCGAAGTTTTTACCTGGCTGGTAAATGAAGGTTGGTTCGGTGCCACGGAAAATTTTTGAGCATGCTGATAAGGTGCGCTCTGTTAGGTATACTGGCGTACCGTGATTACGGCTAAAAACCCCAGCCCCCTTAGTATGATCACTGTGGTTATGACTGATTACAATGGCATTGATATCTTTGGGGCTGATATCTATCCGAGATAGACGTTGTTCGAGGTTGCGTCCGCTGAATCCTGCGTCTATGAGGACGCGTGTCTCACCTGATTCTATTAAAGTTGAATTTCCGTTACTTCCAGTTCCGAGTATACAGACTTTCACGAACGCATATCTGGGATAATATTCACGAGCGATCTGGCTTCGTTTTATTCCATGCGTTTTCTAGGAGAGTACGAGTTTCATCGAGTAAGGGCATATCTCTGCGACCCATGGAACGTTCGACAACTTTTAAAAAACGATCGAGATGGTACTCTTCCAATTTATTTATTGATCCCCAAGTAAAAGGAGGTACATATTGTGGAAACAATAGTCCTCCAAACAAGTTGCTTCCAGCACCTATAACACTTCCTGTAGCAAGTAAGGTTCCGATGCCAGTTTTCACGTGGTCTCCTATCATACAGCCCATCTTGATAAGGCCTGTGTCGACTTTGCCTCTTACAGTAGGGACTCGTACAGTACTATAGTTGTTTTTAAGATCACTGTTAGTGGTTAATGCACCCAGGTTTACCCATTTCCCTGTATAGGAGTGACCGAGATATCCATCATGGGCTTTATTAGAGTACCCCAACAAAACTGAGTTAACTACTTCTCCTCTTACTTTACAAGCTGGTCCTATACTTACTCCTTGGAAGTGCCCACCGAGCAAATGAGATCCAGGCCCGACAAATGTAGGACCTGAAATTCTTGTGAAAGCCATTACTTGTGAATCCTCTGAAAGATGTATCGGTCCATTAGAGGCATCTAAGTATACCCCTGCTTCTAATTTTACACCTGGGGCAATTGATATCATTTCAGTTCCTGAACGATGGACTCCTTCGGGCATCTTAAAAGAACTTTTAGAAAAGATTTCCGGAAAGTCATTTTTTATCTGCTTACTGTTAGAGGCAATCATATCCCAAGGCTCTTCAAGTACTTGTCCATTTATTTCTAAAAAAGGAAGCTCGAATGTTGAAGAATCTGGATTGAGGAAATCTTTCTCTTGAGGCAGAATCCCGTTGGGTGGGATAATCCATCCCACGATCTGATCGTTAATAACCAATCTTGCTGAAGTATCTGTTGGGGGAATTGAATCAATTTCGGGAACCGCTCGACTCGAGAAGAAGATTGTCGGTTCATCACTTCCGGGAAGAGACTCATAAATGATTGGCGGAGAACCTGGTTCCTTAAATTCCTTGAGAGCTGGATCTATAAGTTGTCCATTGCATTTATTATTCCAGAACCTCTCTGCTCTTTCTCGCAGTAGCATACAGCCGAAGAGAAGTTCTCCCACAGGTCTGGTTGTGGAGAAGGGTATCCATTGCCGAGCACGTGCATCATCAAAAAGATAGAGTCTCATCGGACTTTTTCTTCTTAAGAATTGTTTGTGTTAAGTGAGTCAGATTCTTCCAGTGATTCTTTTAAGTCCGAGGCACTTTTACTATGAAAAAGTTCTGGAGGAATTTGATCCAATAGATCTTTCAGATTGGGGGCTATGTCTCTGCGTGTAACCAGAGTAATCTCTCCTGACTGTATTATGGCTAAATCTTCTATACCATATGCAACCACCGTACCATCTGGAGAATATACTAGGTTCCGAGAGCTTTCCACCATTTGGCCATTTCCAATTACTACATTGCCTTTTTCATCTGATTTTCGGTTACGCATCAATGCCTCCCAGTTACCTAGATCATCCCAATTAAAGGTGGCGGAGACTGATGCCACCAAATCACTCCTCTCCAACACAGCTACATCGACTGTCATTACTGGAGCTCTATCGAAGAATTCGTCTATTCTATTCTTATCCAGTAACGGAAGAAGGTCGGCTATCTCAGGTGTAACGTATTTAAGTTCATTCAGAAATGTCGAAGCTCTCCATACAAAGATACCACTGTTCCATAGATGCCCGGTATCCAAATATGATTCTACTGTTTCAGCGTTTGGTTTCTCTCGAAATGACTCTACACGAAAGGCTTGGGTCCCGTCCATTGTTTCGATTTTTTTGCCAGGTTTTATATACCCGTATCCTGTTTCACATCGGGTAGGTTTTACTGCTACTGTAAACAATAGATCTTCGCGGCGTACCAAATCTACAGTGGCGTGCATGAGATCCACGAATTTAGATTCTGGACTGATCATGTGGTCGACATGAAGTGAGATCAATATTGCAGAGGGATCTTTTTGGACAATTTCCCAAGCCGCCCAAGCAAGTGCCGGTGCCGTACCTCTAGCCTTAGGCTCGATCATTAATCCTTCTTTGTTTATTTTCGGTATAGTTTTCTGTATAAGATGTGCAATACTTGTTCCAGTCAGGATGCGGATCTTATCATTGGGCACTACCTTTTGTGCTCTTGCGATGGTATCGATAATGAGAGGATTATCTGAGGCTAGGGGGAGTATTTGTTTAGGTCTATATGGAATACTTGCGGGCCAGAATCGACTACCGATTCCTCCCGCCAGAATCGTTATGTATAGGTTAGGGTCAGGATTTCTGGAGAGTCTAATTGATTCAGACAAGGATCTTGCTTGGGTTGAAGTTATTGGTGAGGAAGTTTTTAGTTCCCATGTTTCAGTTATTATCTGTGAATAAGTACATCATTCCTAAATTTCTGACCATAGGCGTCACTGCGACAGCTTTTATTTTTGGGCTTTCTGCATGTGAAGCAAGAAATCCCTTTGACATCGGATGGACCCAAAGTCCAGACACGGCCTTACTCTATTCGCTTGCCCGTCCGGAATTGAATCTACCGTCTGCTTTCGATTTTAAAGGTGGAAGATCATATGTCGTTGAATCAGCTGGGGCCACAGGTAGTTGGGATGTTGTTTTGGATACCCAAGACAATAATTTGGTTTTTCTACTTCCAGGAGCAATTGGAATTTTTAGTGATGCCAGAATACTGGAACTTCCCGGCCTGCAATTTGCTGATGTATTGGAGGCTCCAAAGGATACGACTTCCTACACTAGTGATAAGCCCGTAATTCTTAAACTTAGTTCTGTTTATGTGGTTCGCACTCATTCAAGTCCGGATGCTTTCGGATACAGTTGTTCTTTTTTTGGAAAAATGCAACCATTAAATATAGATGTAGAAAGAGGCACGCTAGAATTTGTGCACGATACTAATACCCGTTGTAATGATCGAGATCTTACAGGTGACAATCCAACCAATACTTTCGGCAGTTTTGATGATTACGATCCCGGATTCTTCTCTGAGGCTACTTATGGTACGGATCCTAAATATCATATTCCTAAAGAATAAGGAATAAAGTGCTCGACATTAAGCTTATCAGGAAAGATCCTCATATGGTTAAAGGCAGGTTGGCCGTATTAGGATTTGAATCGCTATCAGAATCTATCGACAATATTGTACATCTCGACAAAAAACGGCGGGTGTGTCTTAATGAGGTCAACGATCTTAAGTC
>CEUS01000832.1_pt1 | contig 26965 bp, 50 predicted proteins | sample 427031 | NCBI WGS metagenome assembly CEUS01 (sample SAMEA2622837, study PRJEB7988) | marine metagenome | biome: marine biome (ENVO:00000447); feature: marine epipelagic mixed layer (ENVO:xxxxxxxxx); material: "saline water (ENVO:00002010), including plankton (ENVO:xxxxxxxx)" | depth 140 m | reverse complement strand
TGACTAGCCAGAACCTTCTTGAACCAAGGATTCTTTGCAGACTCCTCTTTGAACATCTGGTCAATAGTCTTCAGCTCAGCAACGAGGATATCAGCAGGCGTCTTCATTACCTTAACACCATGCTCTTTTACCATTCGCTTCAGTGCTTCGCCATTCTTTGCTTGGATGTCAGTCAGCCAATATAGATACGACTCATATGCAGCGGAACGAATAGACGTCTGTTGCTGTTTAGTAAGAGATCGCCAAACCTTACCGTTAATTAAAAGATCACCAGTATTGCTATGCTCATGCAAGCTATTCAGGTAGTAATATTTCCACATAGTAGGGAAGCCAAGTCTTTCATCTTCAAGACCACCCACAAACTCTGCGCAGTTAATAACACCCTTCTGAGCAGCTGCTAGAATTTCACCTCCGGGCATTCCAATAGTTTGCATACCCATTCGAGCATACAGTTCTACATTAATACCTGTTTGTCGGCATTTAAAATTCTTTAAATCTGCCAGGTTTTTAATAGGCCGTTTGAACCAACCGAGTGGCTGGTTTTGAGTTGGCATTGCGGGAAACGGAACGACATCGAGCTTCAATACATCTTTATAAAAGGTTCGATATAGTTCCAGGCCTCCGCCATGGAACATCCAGCCTAGGAAGTCAATTCCGTCCATGCCATATGGACCTCCTAGCGGACTATTGAATAGACCAAGAGTTTTATCCTTGCCTACCCAATAATAACTTTGCGTCCATGCTGCATCAACAGCGCCAGATGACGTTGCATCAAGCACTTGAAATGCTGGAACTAAAGCACCTGATGGATATACCTTCATATTGACTTTACCGTCAGTAAGAGTTGATATCCGCTTTGACATGAATTCCATCTGCTCATTAAATGTTGATACAGATGGGAAACTGCTTGCTACTTTAAAAGTCTCGGCTTTAACATTTGTTGTAGCCATAAAAAAGATCGCGCAAAGCGCCACGAAAAATTTCATCTTTTAACCTCACTTCAATTTTTATTTGGTTGTATGGATTTCAGGAAATCTATCTCCTGTGTATTATATATGACGTCTTTATTATCTTGTTTAAGATAATTAGGGAGCCACGTCGCTGCGCCCGGAACTATGAATAATATAACTACTGCTAGGACCTGTATCCACATGAATGGGAACATAGCTTTAAAAATCATACCTAAATCCCATTCAGGAACAACCTGCTTCAAATAATAGGATGTTAATGCTACAGGTGGTGTAAGATAAGCGGTCTGTATAACTATACCTAATGCGGCTCCAAACCATATCAAATCAACTCCTGTAGACATTAACACTGGCATGAAGATTGGCAAGAATACTAATACTACAACAGGCCATTCAAAAGGCCATCCAAGCAGATGACATAATACCAAAATTGACCCTACAATTGCCCAACCGGGAATTGGTAATCCCTGTAAGGCAGATGTAATAAGTGTATCTCCTCCCAACCCTGCAAAAATAGCTCCAAAGATTGTAGAGCTAATAGCCAGTAACATAACAACCGCAGATGTGTTAGCTGTCTTCAATAACGCATCTTGCAAATTATTATAGTTTATTTTACCATGGATCGCTGCTAATGTCAACGCCCCAAATGCACCAAATGCCCCAGCTTCTGTTGATGTCGCCAAACCAAATAACATCGATCCAAGAACAGCACTGATAAGAAAGGCAAGAGGTAAGACATCTATTAATACTCTGCCTATTAAACGCCATTCAAATGGTATATACTCCGGTGCAGGTGCTAATGTAGGGTTGTGCCATACCTTTAATAAGCAGTAGCCTATATACATTGCTGCTATCATTAGGCCTGGAATTAAGCTTGCTGCATATAGATCTATGATGTTAACATTCATCGTCGGAGCCATGACGATTAAAGGTATAGCTGGTGGAATCATAATAAGTGAGCCACCACCTGCAATTACTCCAGCTGATAGCTTAGGATCATATCCGAGCCTCATCATACTAGGAGCAGCCATAATACCTAGCAAGGTTACGGCGGCACCTACAACACCTGTAGCAAGGCTAACCAGCACAGATACTATAATAACAACTATATAAAGGTTGCCAGGCACGCGAGTAAACAAATTCTTCAGGCTATCAAATAAGCCTTCAACAAGCCCAGCGCGCTCACATACATAGCCCATAAAAATAAACATCGGAATACTCATCAAGATTTCATCTGATAAGCCGCCCAACAAATTAAAATAGGCTAAATTGAATGCTGGTAATGGTCCTAGCCCTATTATTCCAAAAACAAGTGCTAAGAAAATAAGTGTAAAGCTAACCGGAACGCCAACAAAAATACCAGCGATCATGGTCAATAGCATTACAAGGGCTAGCCATTCCATTGGCGTATACACTTTTTCAATTCAATCAAACCCTGATATAATAACATAACCAAACCTAGAGTTATGCCGATTTTCATCGGCCATATTATTAACTGAGCCATCGTTGCACTACTTCGCTCATCGATAATAACACTGCGAAATGTATCGAAGAAGCTAATATATGCTAGCAATAAGAACGATGGAAAAAATAACAATACGTATGCTATAGCATCGATTTTAGCTTTAGTTCCTGTTGATAATTTATTCCAGTATAGATCGGTGCGTATATGAGAGCCGGTAGATAATGCATAACTACATCCCCATATGATTAGTATTGTATATAATTGGGGTGCGACATCTACGGCAAAGTCAAAGCGTAAATCAAAGAAATATCGCCCTAGTACGTTTGTTACAATCAACAACACGATAATCAATGTAAACCATGAATATATCTTAGCTAACCAATCGCTCATAATAATCTTTCAAATAATCAGATGAATCCATGCCGTCTAGGTGATATTTATTTCGATAGCTCTGTGCTCCCATATCTTTCTTGGAGCGATAATGTTTTCTCCATTTTTTATGTAATTCGCGGGCTTCTATAAGATTCATGGTATCGTGTTTCCAATACATCTCAGGATCAAATCTAAATTCAGTAAACCCATAACGAGCAGGATCCATACTATAATCAGGATAATTCGATACTTTCACTAGATCATCTAAGTATGGATACACGTTAAGTGTTCTAAAACGAGCATTCAATATATCTTGTTCAATTGCCCAGCGAAATTGTCTCTGCTGTGATGTAGCTGTTTCTCCGGGTAAACCAATAATAAAATTACCAACAATAATTATACCCCGATCATTAAATTTAGTCAAGATGTCAATTATCTTTTCGGGTGATAAGCCTCTTCCTGCTGCCTTGGCAACTTTATGCGTTAAGCTTTCAATACCGACCTGTAATACCTTGAAGCCGCTATCAACCATCATATCAATAATATCAGGATATTTATTACACAGATCAGTGCGAGCATATGATGTAAACATTGGCTTGAATGGCAAGCTCTTAACAACAGAATAGATGTTCTTGATATGTTCGTAATTATCGTTTATGCAATCATCTGTTAATTGAAACTTAGTAACACCAAACCTATTATAATATTCCATAAGCTGATATCGTAGACTCTCCATGTCTAACTTGACCGATTTACCTTTATCATAATGACAAAACTTACAGTTAAAAGCACATCCCCTACTTGTTTCGAGTGGCAACATCTCATGTGAACCGATAACATCTTTATCTTGGAATGGAGCTAAGGGGATATCATACTTCGGCCACTCAGGATAACGCCCGACATTAATAAATTTATATCCGTTGATATTTTCGTATTCTATATCATCCCAATTTTCGATAACATCGGCTACAGCTCGATCACCCCAACCAATTATCCATCTGTCTATATAATCTTTAAGGGCAAATTGATCTGTATCAATACCCCTAGCAAGAGTGTATATCTCATTTGTACGAGCACCACCACATATTATTTTAATGTCTGGGCATATTGATTTAATGCGCTCAAAGAATGATATAATTTTTTCTGTAGATCCCCAACATAGATTCATACTGGATGATAGATAATTACCTGCTGTATAATTAAATTTCTGATCTTTAACCGACGCAAAGCAGTCACTGTACGTGTTTTTAATCTGTAACAATTCATCATTGTATAGAAAGGTATTCGATATACAAAGAAATTGTGTATCGTCCGTAACTAACTTTTCAAATACATTGAAAAAATCGCATTCTACCCTTGTGAAAAAATCAAATACTACTGTATCAAATCCACGTTTTCGAATTTCTTTTACGCATGCATATGAACCTAGATATCTAGTAAATGCCATGTGCGGTGATTCATTCAAAAAGATGACATCATTCATTCATAACAACCTATGCGATGTATAATATAATGTATATGAAAAGAGCTAAACAACCAAGACCTAATAGGAGCTTGATAATTTCTTTAGCCCAATGTGACATACTTTACCTGCTTTCATTTATAAAAATTAATCTGATGAAGCTTTTTAATATGTCCTACAACGCGGCTTAAATCATCTAAATGTATCATATTAGGCCCATCAGATGGTGCGTTATCTGGATCTTGGTGTGTCTCCAAGAATATAGTATTTATGCAGCCAGTTGCCATTGCAGCATTAGCTAAAAGAGGAGCCATGCTCCTATCTCCACCGGAAGCATTGCCACGTCCACCAGGATGCTGGACGCTGTGAGTGCAGTCGAAACAAACAGGGTAACCATAATCGCTCATCACTTTCAGGCCGCGCATGTCGACCACTAAATTGTTATATCCAAAACTTGAACCACGTTCGGTAAGCATTATTTCCGCGCCTCCGGTCGAGAAGTGTTCCATCTTCTTAACGACCTGTTCCATGTCATGAGGTGCTAGAAACTGGCCTTTCTTAATATTTACTGGCTTATTTTCCTGTGCAGCAGCTTCTAGTAAATCCGTCTGTCTACATAAGAACGCAGGGATCTGAAGCATTGTTGCGGGGATTACTCCACACTGCCATATTTCATGGACATCAGTGACAATATCAAGACCCATCTGAGCATGCTCAGCGAATGCATAAATTGCTTCGTCTATGCCTCTGCCTCGATAGCTATCTACGCTTGTTCTATTTGCTTTATCGAACGATGTTTTGTAAGCCCAGTTGACATTATGAATTACCATAATTTCTTCAATCCAGCCTACCATATCATCCATATGTTGCCGTGATTCAAATACACAAGGCCCAGCAATAATACTTAACTTATTTTCAATGACTCCGTTATAAAATCTCATATCCATCCCATCATCATTTTTGTTTCCTCCGGCACCATATCCATAGTAAATGGTGGATCAAATACTGTGTTAACTATGACACTCATTACTTCAGGCACATAGCCTGCTTTTTGTATATCATTGACAATTTGATCTGCAAATGGACAGAATGCACTTGTCAATGTATGTGTTATTGTAACTTCATACTCTCTTAAATCGATAGCAATATCATATATTAATCCTAGATCATATACATTAATGCCTTCCATCTCTGGATCGAAAACCTCACGCAAATTTGCTATGATATGATCTTTATCAATCACCGGTCTTTCCATTTGTAAAATATATGATCTTCGATTCTACCAGTCCGGGTCTTCTTCTTAGCCCAACCTGGCGTCACATAGAAGGCATGGTAAAATACGGCGCCTTCAGTAAAATCAAATATGTGGGTTTCTAGGAACCAGGATGCCATAGCATAGGCTTCATTAAAAGCTCTTTTATTGCGTGGGTTATCGGATTTACCGTCACACCACCAGCTAAACTGACATCGATTTTTAATTGGATAGTATGTGCCGTCTTTTTTCCAAGATGCTCTTACAGGCCCTTGCAAGACTACTTCACAAACCGTATTTGGAAAATGAGTATCTTCGACTCTATTACGTGTAACGAGAGCTACTGCTACTTGTCCTGCAATGCTCTGATCTCTAGCTTCATGATATATGTTCATCGCTAGACATTGGGTTTCGGTCTTCTGCCAATCATAAGCATGTGCCCAGCTATGCCAGAACACTACAATAAAAATTATCACGATGGCGTATAATATCTTTTTAAGCATTAGACCCTCTCTCAAATTTTAGGTGGGGGTTCCTGGAGTCGAACCAGGACTAGGTGTCGCATCACCTCTGTGTCCAATGCGCTGGATAGAACAGTTCGGGAACCATATTATCCACCCCCATAATTAAAGTGGTAGGTATTCTGTTGCTAGGAACCTACCGAACCCCATGGGAATTACGCCGCTAGTGCGAATTCCTCGGATGCAAAATTATCGTTTGCATTTAGAGTGTTTGACCTATTACGCGGTCAGCCGTGTTACTCCAATTCGCTATTAACTACCAGTCGATCCTATATCGCCCCCATCAGAAACAGACCAGCTCCAGACCGCGGTGTGCACACCAAAAGTCAACTGAATTTTATCGGTAGATAATGTGTTGGCTCGAGTTCCTCAATCATCTAGCGCCCAGATATTTACTGATCTGCTTGTGGTGGAGGCGACGGGAATTGCACCCGTGTCCTGTCTAGCTTTCACTCCTCTTCAACGTAACAATATATTTATTATAACTCCTTTGGATTAATTATTCAACACTTTTGTTGACTTTAATCTTCTTTTTTCCACATGGTCCAAAGACCCCAAGCGATAGCTGCATACGCAGCCCATTTAGCAAACGGTCCTAAAAATAGAACCACTGCACCTACGGCGATAAGCGCAGCTCCATCCCATGAAGTTCGCTCTTTTACTCGATCGGTAATCCATCCCATGATGGTATCCTCCTGTTGTTTATATTTTTGCACCGTAATCATACCGTGCAATTATTATTTACCATTCCAAGATCTCTAGAAATACTGTTTTTTTCATAAAAACAGGGGGGCCGAAACCCCCCTGTTTGTGGTTACCGTAAAGGTTTACGGTGTTATGCGGCAGGTGCACCATACGCGTAAAACGCGCGCACCATTTCGCGGGTGGCTTGACCATACCGATAACGACTAGCCATCTGACGACCCCGAGAATCCGTTCCACCTTTATTCAGATAGATAGGAAATCCAGATCGACGGACCGAACTAATTACAGCTCGAGCGCCGTTCCTAGTTGTTCCGAGAGTGTTGGCTAGCTCACCTTCGGTAAGCTCTTTGCCCTGTTTGACCAAAAGGTCAATGGTTTTCTGCACTCGTGACATACATACCTCCGTATTGTTGTGCATAACGAAATGAGGGGCTGACCGTGGCCCCTCGCGGATGTATTTCGGCATCACCCGTATACTGAAGCCTAGGCGGCTTCAGCAAACTCTACCGCAGTTTGAAGAGCTGTTTGCTTCTTCTTGCGGTTTTGACCAAACCATGCGGAAGTAACTCGCGCATTGTTGGAACGACCCAACTCATGGTCTGTTAAGTACGTGACAGTGTTAAAAGCCTGCCAGAAAGAACCACGACCGAACTCAGCACCAGGCTGGGTGTCTAGCACTTCCATAGCCTGCTTTGTCTGCCGGCTGGTGCGCTCATCAGCATCACGTTTATGTGACATTGAAGGGAATACCGTGTCGAAGTATTCGACGATGCTCTCAGCGGTGTAACGCTTAGCGGCCAAGAACTGAGCAACCTCTTTATAGGTTTCCATCTTTTCTTTGGCAACACCAAGTGTTTCCTTAACCATATCGGCATCGAATTCCGAGCGATGATTAACTCGAACCAAACGATCGGAATCAATACCGAGCGCATAATTCAGAGTGTTATTGCATACAACCCGAATATCAGTGCCTTGTACCGTAATACAAGCACCAAACTTGTGGGGGTTAGCAAAAAGCAGATATGACTCTACTTCATCACCAGGAACGGCTTCGAACACCTGACCTTTAATCTTGGCCAAAGCCCAGATCATCTTCCCGTCATTCAAGGAACCAGCGGTATGCATTTCCATCTCGCCGGCACCTACGAAATCGTTGAAGAAATCGAAAGCCTGCTCATTCTGAAGAGGATTCCAAGCACTGGAAACCACATCCAAAAATTGGCCATCGGAATCACGAACCAAAGCCTCTTTCTTACCGGCTTTAACTCGGCGACCATCGACTTCATAAGTCAGGGGTTTTTTCGACACAGTCCAATCAAGACCGGCCTTTTCAAGCATCTGAACAGGTGTCAGATCGGAGGGGACTTCCACCCCAAGACCATGCCAAGGAACTTCCCCTGCATAGGCCATAGTTTCAACAGCAGCTACCATGATATAATCTCCTTCTCTCTTGCTGTTCTCTTCATTATAATTAATTATAACACAGGTCGTTAATTAATACAACCGGTTTTTTCATTATTTTGAGATTTTTTTTGGTTATCTGCCAACTAAATTATGACAGACACTCTGAGCACGGTTCTGTTCATCGATATACCAAGCTTCCAGGCCGGCAAGGAATCCGTTGATATCATCAAGTGGGATATCTGCGATATTATCCGCGTCTGACACACTTAGGATGTAATTCGCCTGCGAGGCAGGAATTTCTTCGTATGAATCAAATGGACCGAACATGTTGCTCTCCTCTCATTATTATAATTTTATCATAATTCGAAAATTAATGCAACCCCTAAATTGCTAAAATCGAGATAAAAATCGCGCAATATGATGGACAAATGGTAGCAAGGATACGGCCATCAGCAAGTTCATTCCTGTATGGGCCATCGCTATCCGCAGCGTATCACCCTTAGGCATACCGTCAGATACAAACACACCGGCTAGCCATATTGTTCCTGTTGTGCCAATATTAGCTCCAAGCACAGCTGCAACTGCAGCAGGTAGGGGCACTGCTCCTGATGCTACGAGTGCAATGATAGCTGTAGTGCTCAACGATGATGATTGCCACAGTAGTGTCATAATGATACCACCAAGAAACATCCAATATGGGTTGTGGATGAAATAGCTTAGATGGTCAAGGTTGCCCATCGACTTCATTCCACCAGAAAACATCTTTAATCCGATGTAGAATACGACGAGCCCGACGAGGGCAGTAATAACAGGGTTTCCTAGATCCATTTTTTTTACCTTCTTAACTAATTTTTTTGTGTCATTCATTGTCATTAAATTATCCCCTGACTTTGACTTCTCGCTATTTAGCAAAGAGGCATTTTTTACAGTTTGATGACACTAACGCGACCCCTTTCTTCTATCATACCAGTATTTGCTTGACGATCTTAGCTGATCATTAGCTTCGCGGACTAATTCACACTCTGCCCTTACCACATCTCTAAACATCTCGATCATCTGCTGATCACAATCTGCATCCTTAGCGAGATTAGACATCGAATCAACAAGCTCAATTATTCTGTCTATATGATTACAGGTTAGAGGTGGAATCGGGGGTTTCTTTATATTCGAAATTGTTCGTCTCCTCATTTTCATTTAACAATATAGCGCCATTACGTAAATGAAATCTCCTGGCCATTTCTGTTTTAGGACTCATTGTAACAAATCTTCGCATCCCACGTTCTTTGGCTAAAGCGATTGCGGAAAACACAATATCTCTGCCGGCACGTGGTGCTGAGTTATATGACCATACAGAATAAAATACGGCAATGTCACCACTACTACTATGTAGTAGTTCATCTACCGTGGTAGGAATTTTATTACAAAATGCACAGCAGATCACGGCCTTTCGTTCGCCGATTTCTAGACCTCCTGTGTAATACATTTCAAAGTGTCCTGATGTTCTTTGATTGCCTGAAATTTCAGGGCGCACCGGATCATCAAGACAAAGCATTTTTGCTTCGGCTGGTTTACATTTTATCATCGATTATTTATTTACTCCGAAATGACAAAAATGGTCGGGGATGCAAGATTCGAACTTGCGACCCTCTGCTCCCAAAGCAGATGCGCTACCAGGCTGCGCTAATCCCCGCTTTCTACGATGTAGAGTTTTTTTTCATGAACAGCAACACGGGCATATGGGTCATTAATTTTAATATCATTCACCCTTAGGCCGCCATTCTTGATCTGCCTCCTAGCTTCACTCTTAGACTTGACTAAACCAGATATAACAAAAAATTCAGCTACATCCATACCTATCTGGCTTTTCATTCTCGCCTCATCTTGAAAGTGGTGCCGCCGCACGGACTTGAACCGCGGACCTGAGGTTTACAAAACCCCTGCTCTACCGACTGAGCTACGACGGCTAAAGACCCAGAACTCTATGAGCTGGTTCCAATCCTTTTCTCGGGGAATACTGATCACGGAAGTACTCGGCAAGCTGGCCCATATAAAATGAGACGTCGCCGTCAGTATCTTCTTCTGCTTGTTTGAAAAATTCGACGAGTGCCTTTGTGCTAATCTTTTCAGGACCATCAAAGGCTGCCGCTTTATACGTTTTTCCAGGACGTTGATGCATCTCTCACCTCACATTAAGTTAGATTATTATAATAATATACCATAAAAATTAAATCAACAAATTTATTGACGGGCGCACCAGTCTTTTAAATCTTTGTTATCTTGCATGATGGTTAAATTTGGTAATTTATTCATAATACCAGAGTTATTGCGATTAATACATGTGCCATCGTCCTTGATAGCCATTAAATAATATCTCGGCAAGATATTAGCCCTGATTTCTCTAATCTTTTTTTCGTTGTTTCGAATTGACCAATTACCGGCTTTGCTGAAAGCCCAACCCTCTAAGTTGGTATGAGAAGCGATGATATTCCGAAGCTCCATTTTATTTTTGAGATGTTCACTATCATCATCTCTATTAAATGGCACCAACGAGCCATCGATGATACGATTAATGAAATATTTTTCAATCATCTCTTCATCATAGAACGGCATGATATTTTCTAGATTAATGCGGTGGCCTTTAAAATTTTGAAAAAATCTATATCGCCTGCTAACGCGTCCAAATCGATTTCTTATATACCACACGCGCTTTAGATCACCTTTCAAATGATCTTCGCCCATAGAGCCGTATAAAGCATCTGCGGATCCGCATTCAACAACAACATGATTAGTAGGATCAGCAACCGCGAAAAGGCTATCATCTGTATGAATTTTATGGTGATGTTTAGCTACTACTGGCCAGTAACCAGGACATTCTTCTATACTAGAAGGTGTTAATTCAATGTGAATTCTGGGCGTACCGAATTTTAGTAAGACGGCAAGAGCAGCAGTTGAATCAATTCCGCCGGACCAGAAAAATTGAATAGGTTTTTTTCTATTAATTATCTGCTCAGCCCGGCGGAACATAAGTTCTTCTAACGACGCAGAGTTGCTATACTCGAATGGTGGCATAGTATCAGACGTAGTCTGAAAAGTGTATCTATACTTATGACAGCGATCGACAATGCAAGTACCACGTACTCTATTCATTATCTTCTTTTCTTTAGCTATATGATCTATAAAATCTGCTAATGCAGATTCCGGAAAACCATTTTCCATGTTAACCATATGCTGAAGCCAATTGCGGATATAATTAGTATATCCTTTATTATAAAATACTAGTGCCATTTCAATTACTCGATACTGGTATCCATGATCCTGGTATTGCTTTATTTTCTTTCTTTGGTGTTTTTCTCATCTTGTCGTATAAATCATGATAAAATTCTAGGTCACTCCCTGTGTTAATCATACATCCAATTTGGCCAGCGGGTGTATCCGCTATCCCCATAATCGTTATTTCCTTTTTCTCGGGATGCACAAAAAGCATCGTCAGTGTTTCCATACCACCTGGATTTGGTGTTTTCCATATTGCAATTGGTTTTTCACCCACATTAGCAATCGCATTCATCATCTCGCTCGATTTAGAACACATCATGCTTAACTTCATCATAAAGGCCTGCATAGTTGGTTTATTGCCTGGCTCAGGAATTGTAGGGGCTTCTTGTTTTAACGACGGCGGAGCTTGATCTGCTATAGCATCCTTTGTATGCGCCGTGTTACATGCACCCAATAGCAATCCCGCTAATACCAAACTAACTAGGGTTCGCATTTTTATATTCCTCTATATGCTCTACCAGATTCCAAATATGATCATCACGGTTTTGTATAAAGGTCTGAGTTTCCTGTGTTTCTACTACTGCTATTAATATTACTAATTTAGAAACTGGTATTTTCGTTCGTTCTTCGAACATAACAGCATAGCCAGCAGCTTGTTCAAAATAGTCGCTGATCCAATCTTTTTTCTTCTCACGTGTCGATGTCTTGAAATCTATGATGGCGAGCTTTCCATCCCATTCGGCAACGCAATCAGTTCTACCGGCTACGCCAAGATAATCACTGTATAGGGGTATTTCTTGCCCATATACTTTTCCTAAATGAGTATCTAGCTCCTTTTGTAGTAGCTCGAATAGAGCTAGATTCATTAAGGTGTGACCTTCTCTATAATCAGCAATATTATTTATGTAATCTTCAGCTATTTTATGGACTTTCGTGCCGCGAATAGACGCTTGGCCAGCAATCTTATTTGCCTGAGCTTCACCAACACGCTTACGCCACTCGAGTAGGCCTTGTTTTTTGAAATGACCGAGAACTGTTGTGATAGACGGAAGAGGCCCACTTGGTGTTAAGTAGAACCTCTTACCGTCCTTATTCTCAGTTTTGATCTCTTCAAAAACTAAATCACTATGCTCAAATCTCTCGCTCATATGCTATTTTACTGATGATATATTCTTTCACAAGACCGCTGCGAACAATATCGTGATGGCTAAATTCAATTAGATCAAACCCCTTTATTGTCCGGATGATATCCATGAAGCGTCTTATACCATCCCTTTCGTTATCGCGCCATAAATCACTCTGATGGTAGTCACCACAAAATATAACTCTACAGTTCTCACCTAAGCGCGTGATAATACTATCAAGTTCATGAAATGTCATATTCTGTATTTCGTCCACAATAATTATTTTATCATTAAACGTCGTCCCACGCAAGTATGATGTGGTCGTAAAATTAATTATCTGTCTTCCTGATAACACCGAATAAGCATCGCCTCTGCCAAATAATTGAGAAGCCATTGCCTCATAGGGTGCTTCGTATGCTTTAGCTTTTTCTTTAACATTACCTGGAAGAAATCCCATATCTCTAGTGGGGACAACACTGCGAATAATCTCGATACCTTTTTGATCACATTGATTGTGAATGATATCGTCTAATGCCAAATATACAGCTAAAAATGTTTTGCCTGATCCGGCGGCACCATGAAGGAGTAAATTCTGGTCGTGATACCAACACTCAAATACTTCTTCTTGTGCTGGTGTTAATGGTTCTATACGTCGTAATCGCATTCCTGTTTTTTTATTTGTTGTGTGTCCTTGACGGCGTAATCTTTTTCTCTCCTTCCGTGATAGTGATGCCATTTGTTCGTCTGAAAATAACGGGATCGGCTGTGCATTCATCGCGGTATGTTCCTCTATTTGTTTGGATCCGCGCTCCTCTTTTTTCTCCACTTTTCTACAGCGTGTCGTGTTTTCACGTCTTTAATTGATTTTGATCCATACTGAGACCCGAGAGCACTATTAGGATGCTGCTCTCCGATTTGCGACAAACGCTCTTGAAACCCACCATCAGTCTTTATACCGCCGCGACCAGCGACGATATTGACCTGAGTAATCAGAGTACGGATGTTTGGATTGGATTCTAGGTAGCTTTCTCGTTGTGCAATGGACATCATTTCTTCCCACTGCTCACCTGTCGTGTTGTTCACGAATGTATACGTCGGCATTAAATAATTCTTCCTTTCGCTACCTGTCTCTATTTAGCAATTCCGGCATCTAGAAAGTACTTAATTATACCATTAGCAAAAATAGCTAGGGCAACTGCATTAATAACAATAAGAGCTCGGTCATTCCATAACACCGAAACCCAAAGCCAGCCGGCAATACCAACAAAATGGACATATAGATTATATGGATAAAGGTTGTTCGATGATAATGTCATCGCAACAATTAGGATCAGGGAACTGACCCATTTCAGCCACCATGATAGAGGATGGTGCTGTTTTAAGGGAGTGAGAGTCTTGGTTGGATTCTCGTGCGCTTTCAATTCTGTTTCGTCTTCCATCGGCTAATCCGAGTTAAATTTTCTTACAATTTCGCCCCGTAGATCAACGTCGATCAGGCCTTGTGATTGGAGCTCATCGATGCATTTTTCAACACCTTGAGTTACTCCATCAGCAAAGCCGTCACGATAACTAGAGATATACAGGGCTATGACAAATCCTAACGCTATGTAGAATTGCCACGTGAATAGAAATTCCATTCTAGACGGTAATGACTTTTTCTACATCATCAAATTTGATGACAAGTTTTTTATGTCCGGTCTCAACAGGAACTTCTACCTCGACAAGGCCTTCGCGCTTATCGATAGCGGTAACTACGCCGCTGCTAGAAAACGGTTTTGGGCCCGTAAGAGGAACATCACTAAGTCCAGGCAAACGTCCAAACGTATCTAATACAGCAGTGGTCGTAAACTCCACTTCATACGTACCGACACTACACGGCGTTTCAATTTCTTCAATTCTCATGATACTAACTCTCCTTTATCAGCCATCCCCTTGATGCCCCAAAGCATCACAATAACGCCAGCACTGGCTAACAGGATAGCAGTTGCAAGACCAGCGGTACCTTCAGCGGCACCAACACCGGCGATCATTCCAAACATTCCAATTACAAAACGGATCATTTCGTCACCTCTACAATTTCAAAATTTGGATCGTCATTCAGTTTGATCCAACGTCCATCAAAACCTCTGTGACCACGCGGACCTTCTGTTTTAAATTCGCTACGTAGCATCATAGTACCACTGCGAATTTCTTCAACAAGCCAACGGTCACCGTGCTGATGCACTCGGTTCTTACCATGGCGTGTCTTGCCCTTGAGCTTTATCCAATTACCTACTTGCATCGCACCGCACCATTCTTAACGCATTTACGCCAAAATTCACGGGCTTCTTCAGGCAACATATCACCTTGGATGCCAAGATGACCATCATTGTCCTGTTCAACGAAAACCGAAGTTCCGTTGCACGGCGTAAAATGGGTTACGGTGTTAGTTTCCGTATTTTTGAGTGTGAACATATTTCTCTACCTCTCTCTATTATATTAATTATAAAGCAGGTGCGAAATTAAATCAACCCGGTATTTTCATTTGATCATAAAATAATCCGCGCACATTAGGCGCTTTAACTGGGCGTATAGCCTTGATATCACGAGGGAAAACGAACCTGAAGGTAACGCTATGATGAACATTACAGAACCATTCTAGATATCCGACGCGGGCTATCTGATCGTTCAATGTAGCTCGCGTTTCTAGCGTATAGTTATCGGTTCCATCATATAGATTGCTCAACGTAAATTCATTGTCTACGATTAAGAAATCCATGCCCATCACATACAAATAATCATACCCTTGCTTGATAGCCTCGATCATTGCATTCATACCGGCGTTAGATCGCGGTCTCTGGGGATTATACGCTATAGGTTCGAATTGCTCTTCATATGGAGGCACAATATGTCTCAGCTCGGGAAAGTCTGATTTCTCGATTTCTTTTGTTATGCCTGGATCGATAGAGACTAGGAACGTTGGATACCATTCCCTGTAGAGAGCATTACATCCGAATGTAATCACGTCATCTAATTGGCTTAGATCAAATTCTTTACGGCTAGCGCCGTTACATATTATATAAGCCTCTTTCATCATAATTACCTTGTAATGCTGCTTCTTGTATCTGTTTCCTAAATTTTCTTGCTTGTTTTATAGCTGTTCTCTTTTTGTTGGGTTTTTTACTATTGCGATAATCGCGCTTATTGTAGTTCGGATCGTCACTAGACCGACGATATGTCCGACCCATGATAAGTCCTCCTATGTTACCAGTCTTTCGATAAATTTGGAAATGCTTCTGTTACTAGTGGTTGAGTAATTCCACGGTAAGGGATTTCTCGGTGGTCTTTTATATGACAGATTAAATCTGCATCATCAGGATCTAGATTTTCTAGAAATTCGATAAACAAGGTTTCACGTTTAACCTGATTCAAATTATGGTATTCTACACTTTCTACAAAGATCCATAATTTACGTGTATCAGCATATAGCTGAGACTGAGCATCGTGCTCTTTTTCAAGCTTTTTGAATGGCGGGATGCCTTCAGGTAGTAGCCATTTAATTTTCGGATCAAAACAAAAGCCTAACACAGCTTTCATGGTAGCGCTACTATTTTTTTGCAAGAATTCTACCTTGCGGCCGCGACTGCCATCACCTTTTATTTCCGAACATTCTTTTAGTAATTCGGCGATGCCTTTCTTCATTTAAAAATCTCCAATATGGTCCATTAAATTTTTCAGCCTATTCTTAATAAAATAATTAAGCAGGTGCTCACGGCCAGGAGCGTCATACTCCTCGTAAGCACTTACGGCCTCTTCTTTAATACGTGGGGGAATAAAATCAAGATCAACAAGCTCTTGATTGCGCTTATAACGATCCAACATATCATCATTACAGAATTCTTCCGGTTCAAGTCCTATCCATGTATTTAGCTTTTTTGCAGTTAGGGGCTTTTGCCTCTTGCCGGATACAAATGTATTATCATCGGATAAGAAATTAGGAATACCATCGCCTCTATCACCACGCATAATATGCTCTTTGATAAACGCTGCTGGGTTACTAGTCCGTATAAACTTCTTAGCTATAGGACTGTATTGCTCTACGTTGGCATACTTCTGAAGCTGGATAAAATCTTTATCACCGGACAAGATTAGAATAGGTTCAGCCGATCCATTTGTTATTCCGAGATGACCAAACTTCTCACAGAGAGCACCGATAACATCATCAGCTTCAGCACCTGCAACCTTAATAACTTTATATGGAAAGAACTGTCGAAGCTCATCTTTAATCTTATCGATACACGAAAAAATCGTATACCAATCCAGGCCAGATTCCTGTCTATCTTTCTTGCGGTGAGCTTTATAATAAGGGAATACGTCCTTGCGCCAATACTTTTTATCGTCGCAGCACAGAACGAAAGTACCATACTCTTCACCAAATTTCTGGCGGTACATACGTAGGCTATTTAATACCATGTGACGAACTAAATCTTCATCAATCGGTGCATTCTTATTCGACCCCAATTGCATCATAAGATTCGAAATCATCACTTGGTTGAGATCAACCAATATCATAACATCTACTCGCTTATTTAATCATGTATCTATTTATAATAGCTTACTAGCGAAATTAAATCACTCCTCAAAATCATCTGGATCGAGATTTGGAAAGTCGAAATGATCTGGAATCTCATCCATCTGCTCTAAGGCCTCATCAATCATGTCTTGAAACGGATGCTCTACGCCTAAGCTTCTGCTGAGCATAGAACGTAATGTCTCTACTGTAAAGGCAAAGTCAGCCATAAATTGCTCATCATCAATTCTAAACCCATGCATACCAAATTTATGAAGAAGTTGGGATGCATAATGATCGATGAGCTCATTACAATATGAAATTTTATTGTCCTCTAAGGACTGTGCTAACTCGGCATGGTTTTGCGGCGGCCGAGCAGCAGAGCCCTTAGGGAACTTAATAATGTTGTCGGACATTACTTCACGACTCGGAGCAGGATCGTCTTCTTGTTAATCCTACCACTGGGTACTTCCGATTTGGTGTTAATCGATTCCTCGAGCTTACGAAGTGTTACTTTTCCACCTTCGAGAATCTTCTTAAACACTGCCTCTGATCCGAAGCCAGGCTTCTTCTCAAACGATGACTTCTCATCGAACCGGAAAATTGTCGAGCGGCGAATTTCTAGTCCGCCACGATCCTCGGCACGAAGCACACCGATCTTATTCTGAGCGGTGTTATAGTACCAGAGCTCTTGCGCTCCAATGATACTTGCAGGGTCGATAGACGATGTCTTCGACGCATCATGCTTCTCCATGAAGTTAAAATGCTTCAGGACGCGCTCAACCGAAGGTTTCTTCTTCTTGCGCACCTTACGGTTAGACTTCTTATTAGCAGCCCAGCGCTCAGCATTCTCGACAATGGCTTGAGTGAAATCACGAAGAGCTGTTACCTGCTTCTTCGTCATATGGCCGTATCCTTCATTGAGCTGCTCATCTTCGCCACCAAGCACTTCATCGAGCTCATCAACCTGCGGCTTATATATCGAAGCAACCAACTCAGCCTGCGGCCGCCCAAGATCATTTTGTGACAGCCACTTGTATGAGTCAAATTTTGACTTAAACTTTTTAATGACGAATTTGTCGATTTCCTCTTCCAGCTCACCTGCCAGGTCAGATACCTGATCACGGATCTTCTGCTGAATGGTGCGAGGGTCCTTAGGCTTCTTACGAGGCGCCTTCTGCTCAGGCTTAGGCTCCGGCGCAATCTTACCGATAAACGCCTTGCCGGCTTCGGCCTCGAGCTCGGCGATTGATTTAAGCTCGCTAAGCGGCGTCGTCGGCTCAGGCCGATTCTGTGCTTTTAAGAATTCAGGGATAGCGAGGAGATCATCCTCATTCGGTTTGGTCATAGATTTTTCCTTCTCTCTCTATTATATTAATTATATAGCAAGAGCGAAATAAAGTCAACCCCCCCAATTTACTCGTTGTTTTCCAACGAACTAAGCATGCCCTGTAATAGCGCACTCCATTCGTTCGCGCGTAAATCCCAGTTATAAAATGTATTGATGTAATTCATTGCGTGTGTGAGTTTGAGCTGAAAATCCTCCTGCCAGAGATGTGATATCACGTTATTCATCACGTTGAGATGCATCTGACAATGTGTCCCTTTATCTTCAGCATATGGATACATCGTGGCCCAATTAGCTGTTGTTTCTGGTAGTGCGGCGAAATTGGGGCAAATAATGGCACATCCAGCGCTCATAGCCTCTAAGACCGATATACAGGATGTTTCTGGCCAGCAGCTAGGATATGTATATATATGCGCTTTCTGGAGCGCTTCACGCACGATTTCATTGGGTTGATAGCCATGATAGTTGATTTTGGGGTGATCTCGGCAAAGTTGGAAGATTTCTTCAAAAGGCTTGTCTTGATCCTTCCTACGAGGCCCATAGATCTCAAATGACGAATATACGTCTAAAACGACATCAACCTCAGGCCTGAGCTCACAAAAACGCTGAAATGCAGCTACAAGGATATCCAAGCCTCTATGTGGCGTCGTGTGATAAATTAAGCGAATAGGGCCGTCTTTATCCTTCTGCTTGTATTCAATGGGGTTGATTGCGTTCTTCACGACACAGCCATCCATAAATGGAACGTTCAGCCCTTGAGCATAGGTCCATTGCTGCCAATTTGATACAAATATCAATTTTCCGAAACGAGCGCGGGATTTCTCATCTTTGAGATGAGAAGACATAGGATCGTCCCAAGTATCATGCAACCAGAGTAAATTTGTCTTATCGCTTTCGATATTAGTCACTCTTGAGCAAATAATGTTAAAATTGTCAAGAAGGTCATTATCGACACGTTTGAAGAGCTCTTCGCGCATCATCTCAGTTCCGCCGCGGGCTCCATCATATGTGCCGTCGTCAAGCATACCTGACATATCAAATCCTTCTAAATCGTCAGGAATACCAGTAATATTCAGTTGTGTACTCATTCGCTCATCGGACCTTTAATTATAATAGTTTCAGGTGTAAAGGGGATTCTGGCTTCAACCACACTATCCCATCGAAAACTACGCCAAGCGTTCTTTTGACAATCCCAAACGGGTTGAACATCATCACTGTGAGTCGTAGTGCCTTTAGGCTGCTGATCTTCTGGAATCTCCGAAGAATCAGTAGTACATTCCATTTCCCGCGTTTCACCATTCTTTTTAATAAATGTCACGGTAACGAAATGTTCCGGTAACCAATGCCTAACATCTTCTCTAAATTCATTAATATCTATCAAGACCAACCTCCTGTCATACACGAATCATTATAACTCATTAGATCAGTATATCCACCAATTTTTTTATTCCAAATAATTATTTGTGGGTATGTCGCAAAAACACCAAATTCATCATAAAATTCTTCTTGTGTAAAATCATTATTGTCTCGGTTTAATACCTCAACATCAATCTTCTTTTCTTCGAAAAACCGAACGGCTGCAGTACAATAACCACAACCGTTCCGCATATAAATTTTATTTGGCAATTTCTGTGATCCTCCATCCGGCTTGTGTAAAGCAGGCGGTGCCAAACATTTCTTCATTGACAAAGGATTGGCAATCGCCTATTTCATAATACGGGTCCCATTGAAAATTATTTCTCATTTCAGCGAGACGTTCTTTGTATTTAGGGTCCGGTTGAATGAAGATTGTCTCCTGTGATTTACAATTAATCATTTTGCAAAACACAGGAGATATCAAGGAACCCACCAGAGTTAAAGGATCAAATGCATATGCCTTAGTTGGTAGACTTAAGAGCATCAAGCTCAGCAGCACGCCGAGCAGACTCTTTCTTCGAAGCAGCATCTGCATTCCTATCTAACTCCTTCCAAGCTTTGTTGGCCCGCAACTTATTATAAAGAACGCGATCTTTACTAAGACGTTGAGCTAAGACCTTCTTGGCCTCACTTGCTGAATATTTAAGTAATACAAAAGCTCGATATTGAGTACCATGTGGAACTACTTCCACCTCAGCGAGCTGATAGCCGGATACATCAGTATCGTTTTGCATATTCTTAACAGCTTTTTCGAGTTCAATAACTACGGCTGAATCTAAGTCGCTAGATCCAACTTTAGCTTTAAATTGCTTAACTTGAGCCCGAAGTCTTGAGTTAATCCTATCTGCAAGAATTGACTTAGCATTAATAACAGCAAAATCAACAGACATCTGTAGATCGGGAACAACAGAAGTACCAACAGACCAAATAGCACCTTCATCGGATTCTGGTTGCTTAAAATACCAATCAGGAATGCTATCAATCTGCTCTTTCACACGATCGCGCTTATACTTGTAAGACGCAACATCACTCTTCGATGCACCAGGTGATGCAGTATGTTGCATATGCCCGGAACAAGCAGAAAGAGCAATCGCACCACCTATAGTGGCTAATAGAGCGATCTTATTCATATCGAAGTCTCCTTCTTCGGTTGCACTGGTGGGTTTGGAGCAATAGGAAGATATTTTATTTTTTTACCATTAATTTTCTCGTTAATGGATTCACCAATACCTTGGATATCTTTTCCCACTCCACTTATTGTATTACCACAAGCACCCAGTGTTAATGCTAAGGCAATAATCACAAAATTCTTCATATCAAAATTTCCTCAATGTCTCAACGGTTGCGTCTCTGGCTCCTGTTTCAACAAATACTTTAGAAACCATAGACATTATATCGCTACCTATATCAGGATATAGTGTAACAATGACAGCGCCGACAAAAAATCCAATTACTAATTTCATCGGCATTCCTCCGCAAAAGCTTGCACTTGCTGGCCATTAATCCATACCGTAAAATAATTTTTATGGCATCGTGGACCTTTACGATGGCTAGCAGGCGTCAACGTTTTATGGTTACCATACTGATCAAATCCATAATGGTTGTAAACAGTATGGGTTGGAACGCGGCCGATCCTTGGCTTAGGTAAAGGAACAGCAGCAACGGGAGGAACAGGAACAGCCTTAGGCTTAACTGGCTGTACAACTGTATGTGAGACCTTTGGTTCAATTTTAACAGGTGGCTTCACTTTTGCCACGTCATTTGATCCTGCGGTACATTTCTGTGTCATAACGCCTCGAAGTTTTTCGGGGACAGTTTGACGAAGCAAGCTTTCTTTTGCTTTTGTTTCAGCTAACTTACAAGCTTGATTTTCTGATAAGTCCGGACCAAAGATATATTCACCTGACGTTGGATGCCATACATCTTTAATCTTGGCCTGAAGTTTAATAACACATTTTCGTGTGTTATCTACATAAGGAAATGTCTTCCTATCGTAATCTTTCGATGCTTCAATAACACCTTGGAATACTGTACCAACATCTACCTTATGTGCACATTTGCTTAAAGGTTCTGTAGCAAGGGCGGTTGCGCTTGCTAAACATAATATAGGAACTATCACATAATTTTTCATAATTAAGACTTTCTTGCGTGTGTACAGCCAATCTTCAAAAGATTAATTTCATAGCTGTCTTTCACGATATCGCTAACCGCGGCCATTCCACGGCTTTCTATAATTGACCCCCAATTCGACACGAATTCGGAACAATCTTCCATGGTTTCGAAAGAACGCGAAAGAACACGAATTTCCTCTTCCATTTCTAGTCCATCTGGGTCAGTTATAGCGAATGCTAAAAATAGCATTACAACTTTACTCATACTAGCCCCCTAACAGTTTTAGGCGTTAATTAACAGTATGGGAAGTTGAAACACGCAACCTAATTGTACCAGCAGGACGATAATACGTCCTTGTCGTATACTGCCGACCCTGAAACTCATAGGTTACTAGATAGCCGTTTGGCCGTTGATTGTGTGATATTTGGTACGTAGTCGTACAAACTGTCCTGTTCTCATAACGAGTACCAGACGGTTGAGATAAATTCCCACCGACTATAGTACCAATGATCGCACCAGCAACGGTAGCAGCTTTGTTGCCACTTCCCTTACCAACGGTATTTCCAAGCAAACCGCCAGCAACACCACCAATAACATTAGGAACATAGCTACTAGGTGCACCAACGGGAACAAGCTGCTGAGAGCAGCTTTGAACAGGGGTTCTAACTTCAGATGTTGCATATTGCGGTGCAACATGAAGCACAGGGGCATCTACATACTGTGCATCAATCATTGTCGGATCTGCCGCAAGAGCAGAGCCAGCAAACATGCAGGCAGCAGTAGTTGCTAGAATTGTCTTTTTCATTGGGTCTTCTCCTCTTTTAGGCTTTTCTCACCATTACCACAACGCCCATGTCCATCAAAGCCTAAAACAGGTGGAACAAAGGGATTATCGAATAACGAAGAACCACATTTATGGTTGTTGTGGTGATCAAACTCATTAATAATAAAATTTTCTTCTTGCTCTAACTCACGCATACGCTCAACCAAATCTATAAACAGAATCATCATTTTTTCAAATTTAGATTCAACTTCATCATTAGTAGTATGAGGAACGCATACGACATTTTTAACGCCATCTTGAGATTTAATCTCAGAAGCCACTTTTCGGCACTCATCAAGATTATCGAACATAGCTTCATATGTTGACTGAGGGCCTGGATCTGTAATACCCAATAAAGTGACGATCATTAACGCTTTCATATTATCCTAACTTTCTTTTGCTCATTATTTAATATTAACTCACCTTAAAAATAATGTCAACCCTTTTAATCAGTTTTTTTCATCATATAAGGCTGGTATTTTCCCCAAACCTGAGTAGCTGGAACACGAATAAAAGGCTTATTTGTCTCATTGGTGTTCGGATTTGGAATCGAAAGTACAACGTTCTTGCCTTTTTTCCAGGCGGCCTGCTTAGCGCTCAGCTTTTGCAGTGGGGTACGCGTATCACCAAGACCATTAACTACATTCCGGCGTTCGCCTTTACTAGTTTGACTAGCACGACTTTTCTTTTTACCCATTATAGTATTCAATCCTTTCTATATCATCTTCTTCAGTTTCTTCGCCATACTGAAATTCTACAATCCGGCATGGATCATTATACGGGTTTATAATCTGATGAACACCTCCAATAGGAACATGGAATTGATCATGCAACTTTAACGTTAGGCGATTTGTCTCCTTTAAACGTCCACTATCGATCAGATCATCCATAAAGTTATAGCGAACATCACACTTACCTTCAAATACCCACCACAATTCTGATCGTTTAAAGTGTCGTTGTAGACTCATTCCCTTACCGGGATCGACTTTAAGTTCTTTAACCTTGAGGCCTTCACGTTCCATTAGAACACGATACCAACCCCATTCACGGCGTTCTTTAGCTTCTACGAACTTATCAGTAATCCAACTAGAGCTGTTTTGTTTGTAATCGCCACCAACGCCGAACATATATTTTACGTCGTCAAAAGCTAAAGTCATCTCCGGAATATCCCCTTTAGTGCGATCCCCACCATTACAAAATATAATGTGCGAATCTGGATATAACAATTTTGTAATTTTAATTGCATCATTAGCTGTATCGTCGTCATCATTGAATTCGATTACATCATCAACCATATGTAGATTTTCTATAATACATTTTCTCTCTTCGGCAGGCAACAGAAATCTTCCCTTTTTCCGCCGAAGCCAAGAATCACTATTTATACCAACAACAAGTCTATGACCTACCTGAGCGGCTGCATTAAAGTAAGCAATGTGCCCGCTGTGTAACGGATCAAATCCACCTGTGACAAGAGCAACCTTATTAGAAGGTGAAGGGGGATCGAGATCGAACGGATCCATGTAATGCGCTCCGGGTATGGGGATCCGTTGTATTTCCACGGCCATGAAAGCCTCCTACATTTGCGATAACTAAAGTATTTTTTCTAACCGGCACTGGTTCGGCAAATAATCCTAAACTGCTTAATTCTAGTTTATTAATACGAAATGATCCTTCGGGTTGGCCTCGGCCGCGTGCTTTATCATATGTACCTTCACATACTTTAACTGATTGCGTATGATACCATTCAAGCTTTGCAGTATTCAACACTGGGCTTTTTTTAACATAAACGAATGGACCTTGCTCTTCGTGAACGCTATCAGGAAAATACCAAAATTTCAAAGCGGGAAAAAAGGTATCCATATGAACATATTTTTGTTCATCGTTATCGTCTGGTCGATTTTCTATGCGTTGAACAAATGTATTATCTTTCAAATATTCACTGACTTCGAAACCCATACATTCTCTTACCAGACTAGCCAATCCACTTGATTTCATCAAGAAACTTAAACCTGTATGATTATCAAATGTATGTGATAAATTCGAAATATTCTTATTCATAGCTATAGGATAATCCATGACCTCAACATGAATTTTCTGTGCTATTTCAGAATCCAAGAAATCTTCGATAACTATTAAACCATCTGTATCGAATTGACTATTACCACAACGCCAATAATGGATATAATGTGCCATGCACATACGCCAAACATGAAATCCCCGTTTGGCCAAACCTACATCATTGAGAATAGGGGTTGTAAAGTCTTTTTTATTTGATAGTATTAATTGGGGTACATCATCCACACCAAAATACTTTAGACCAGCCATTAAAGCTTCATGGAGCTGGTCTGTCTTGCCTTCCATCATGATGGTTTCGGCATCGCGTAATTCTTCTGTATTGAGGTAATTTGATAATAGCATTAGATCCATTCCACGTTAGGACAAAATTCCATTATAGCCTCTACGGCGGCGATGTTATCTTTTGATAATTTGAAAGGACCGTTATTCTCACGAATAATGTGCATTCTTTTATCTGGATTAAAGAGTAGGGTGCTCAAAGTAAAGCTCGAAGGCGTACCCCTTACTTCATCTGCCCAATAGATGGACTTCCAATCACGAACATCATCTTGATCAGATATTTGAAAGGATATATCAGGATTCAATGATTTTTGTAATTGCAGGCCCAGTACGACGGCACCAGTTAGCCTTTTATCATCAGACATGATAGTAAAAGGCTTATCAAATTTTAGGGCTGCTGGGACATATGCATCAGCACTGGCCATATTTTTATCCTGCCCTCTGATATGAAGAATACGATCATATCGAGTAGAAACAATATCCGTCCTCGGTTTAAAAAGTGACTGTACCTTTCCGCGGTTAGCAAAGGCGCGGCGCATACCTTCTGGTGACCAAACACTCTGCTTTCGGACACCAGGAACATTCTTGATTGGAATATTTGTCTCGAAAATCTCTAGCAATCGGTTATGGAAACCTGGATCGTCACCATTACCAATATTAACATGGATACCGTCAACGGTCCATTCATTATTAAAAGCAGCAGTGAGCCCCGCATGGAGCTCAAATATCTGCATACCTAATTTACCACGGATATTAACTTGCAAAATCGGGTTCTCCCATGACATCCTGAATGAAGCGCCGCACGAACAGCTCATCAACAGGGGACATGTTAGTTTTAACGTAGGCTACTACGTCATTCTCAGTCTTGGCACCACATTGAACGGCCTCGACTGCTAATTCTTCCATCAGTGCTTTTTTTGTCGCCATCTTCTTCACCTCTTCACAGTTATAATAAGATTATAAAGCAAAATGAAAATTAAAGCAACACCTCATTCATATCCAGAACAATTAAATAGCACAAAAGTGTTATGGATATACCAAAAATAAGGCCAAGAAAAAATTCTTTTGTCATCATTTCTCCCATACATCAGTTTCACCGGGCTTTATGGAACGCATTTCAATTCCTTCGAATGCGCCGCCCAAACTAACCGTAAACGGCGCATCTTTATGCAAAGTCCAGTGAATTTCATGACAATCAACGATGCCTGTTGATACATATTCCTTTGTCATGTATCCTAGGCCTACTAGCGTACCCATCGTGATTACATCGGGGTCGGAACAGCCTCCCATAGCGGCTACTTTTAATTCGCCGCTATCGGAGTTGATTTGATCGAGGATATCCTGACGATCCATTAGGATGCCTTCCTTTTGGCATCCCACTTGGCCCATGAGGCCTTAACGGCTGCCTCGAAGCCTTCTGGCGTAACCGGAAAACCTTCGCGCTTACACGCGGCTTTAGCATTCCGGCTCATGTAGCCTTTGGACTCAAGAATCTTCAGCGGAGGAACATCAGCCGCATAAGCATCGAAATACTCTTCGACGGTGAAGTTCTTGATCAGGAAGGTCGTAAAAGGACCCATATCGCGACGATCTGTCTTGAACCGAGCGATGAAACCGCGCTTGGCGTTCGCCGGAAGCGGACCAGTATAGGTCAGATACATTCCGTCCTTGCGTAGGTTTTCTCTCGTAAATCTCATTGCTTTCTCCTTCTCTCTCATTATAATTAATTATAACACACATCGAAAAAAAGATCAACAGGTTTTTTCAAAAAAACACACTTTTCTTTTCATTGTATATCAACGAGTTAACGTGAATC